>Ga0256831_1000394_pt1 | contig 22694 bp, 14 predicted proteins | sample 132544metaG_FD_189087 | JGI IMG/M metagenome (GOLD analysis project Ga0256831, IMG submission 189087) | Hydrothermal vent microbial communities from Lau Basin, Pacific Ocean - 132-544 | ecosystem: Environmental > Aquatic > Marine > Hydrothermal vents | place: Pacific Ocean: Lau Basin | collected... | reverse complement strand
CTGTATATACAGAATCAATTACATTATTTCTATTAGGGGGATGTTTTACTTCTTTATGTGTATTTTGGTTATTAACATTACAACTAAAAACTGTTATTATAGCAATTGTTAAGAAATAAAACTTAAACATAATTTTGGCTATCTTTTTAGATTAACGAAAGTATATTAAATTTTATTTAGTGACCGTAAGTTAATCGATAATTTTTCTCCCTAACCACTAAAGGAAACCAGCTCGTCTAACTTCACTGAGTTTCATCGGGAGAGTAAGGGCAAGAGAAAACAAACCTGCCTCATTTTGAAGCAGGTTTGTAATTATTCAATTTTACTAAACTCCCTCGTTAGTTATTATTTTTAAAACACATTGAATCTTTTTAAACTAACGAAAGATTATTAAATTTTATTTAGTGGCTGTAAGAAAATCGACAAAGGTGCATTTCCTTTTCCCTTTTTATCCTCACCCCCCCTGATGAAATATTCGTTATCACGAATTTCACTGGGTAAACCGACCCCTTCTCCTTTTATTTAGTTTGTACTATTTTTTGAATACCATTTAAAAGGAGAAGGGGAGAGGGAAGGTGTTTAATCGCTGGGATTAAATATTGGCATTTTTTAGTGTGTTTATGGTAAAGGTTATTTTATTTTTTATGTATCTATATCATTCAACACCAATACATACATTAAAAGGTATTCCCTTACGATCAGACTCTTTCTTCCCTCTCCTTTTATTATATTTTCAAATGATAGGGTTATGGTATAAAAAGGAGAGGGCTAGCCTGCCCTGTGAAATTCATTTATGAATATTTCATCAGGGGGTGAGGTTAAAGATGGAGAAGGGGAAAGTGACTGATTAGATAATGTACACCCAATCTAAATAAGGCACACTCAATCTAAATAAGGGTTTTAGGTAAAATAATTAGAAAAATAATAACAGAAAATGCAATTTGAATCGTTTATTAGTTTAGTTATAGTAAAATAGTGGCTTGATTATTGAAATATTAACAGTAAAAAAACAAATTATGAAAAAATTAATCGCTTTCTTTTTGCTTTCTTTTTTCCTTTTTTCCTGTGGAGATGATGAGAAGAAAGAATTTAATACAATATATGATTTCACATTCAATTGGGATGGGACAGATATAACATATGATGATTTTAGTGCAATAAAATATACAAATAAATTTGGAACTAAACTCAGCATTACAAAAATGAGATTTTTGATATCCAATATCACTTTTCATGGTTCAGACGGTGACAGTATCAAAATTCAAGGATATAATTTTGTAGATGTAGCAAGTAATACCGGTCTGGTTTATACGCCCGAAACCAAAATACCTGAAGGAAAATACGATGTTACTTTTACTTTTGGATTTGATACTATAGACAATAAAAAGAAGTATCCTGACCTCAATTCTGTAAATTGGAATTGGCCGGAAGCACTTGGAGGCGGATATCATTTTATGCAATATGAAGGTAAATTTATCGATGATTATGATAAAGAACAACCTTATGCACTACACATTGGTACTGCAAGAAAAAGTGAAGGTGTTTTTGAACCAAATCACTTCAAAGTATCATTGGGCTCTGTCAATGTAGATGATGATAAGAGAATCGAGATAAAGATGAATATTGCAGAATGGTTTAAAAATCCATATACTTGGAATCTCAATGAGTATAGCACTCCGCTTATGCCAAATTACGATGCTCAAATACTAATGCATAACAACGGAAAAACAGTTTTTAGTTTAGGAAGCGTAGAGTAAGTTTTTCCTTTGTTTTTTATTACCTTTGAGACAGATTGAATAAATGATAAAAAATGAAGGGAAAAATAAAGATGAAATTGAATTGTCCAATGCCAATATTGGACTATGATATAATCACTCTTGGTCACGGGAGCGGTGGCTTGCTTACAAATCGACTTTTGGATAAAACCATTTTTGATATTCTTAAAAATGACAAATTGGAGACTCGCCATGATGGGGCTGTTTTACATTTGGAAGGCAAGCATGCTTTTTCAACTGATAGTTTCGTGATATCTCCAATATTCTTTCCGGGAGGAGATATCGGTGAACTGGCAGTAAATGGGACAGTCAATGATCTTGCGATGTGCGGAGCGATTCCTCAATATTTATCTCTTGGTTTTATCATAGAGGAAGGTCTTAAAATGGAAGAGTTTTGGGATGTACTAATAGGTATAAAATACGCATGTGAGAAAGCAGGGGTTCAGATTGTAACCGGAGATACAAAAGTCGTTGAAAGAGGGAGCGGTGATAAAATATTTGTAAATACTACCGGAATCGGAGTGATGCATCCAAAGGCAAAAATCGATTCTGAAAATATAAAAGCTGGGGATAAGATTATCGTTAGCGGCAATATCGCAACGCATGGAGTCGCTATTCTATCCGTAAGAAAGGGTTTAGAATTTGAGACAACAATCGAAAGCGATACCCGCAACCTCAATTTTTTGGTTAAAGAATTACTTGACGAATACGGAGAAGACATTCACTTATTTAGAGATCCAACCAGAGGAGGTGTAGCAGCTACATTAAATGAAATCGCGAGAGATATTCAACAGGGAATAGAGCTTAAACAAATAGCTCTTCCTATAGATTCTCAGGTTGATGCTGCTTGTGAGATATTGGGACTTGACCCGCTTTATGTAGCTAATGAAGGGATTTTTATCGCTTTTGTAGAAGGTTCAATCGCGGATGAATTGCTTAAAAAGCTTAAGAAAATGCCCTATGGAGAAGATGCGAAGATAATTGGAGAAGTTAGCTCCGATCATCCCGGGAAAGTGATAATAGAAAGTGCAATCGGAGGCAAAAGGGTTGTAAATATGCAAGTGGGAGAGCAGTTGCCTAGGATTTGTTAGTAATTATCTTAAATGTATGGGTTATACTGGTACCTGTAGGGGCTAAAATTGTTATTTTGTGAACGCCGGTATCTGCATTTACCACCACCTTGTGAGATTCTTTTGTTATGGATATAATCTCATTGTCCAAAAACCAATACAAAGAATCTACATCTGAACTCGTCGATGCTGAACAGATAAGTTTACGCTTTGTATTATCAATATCTTTTGGCAATAAAATTTCTGCATTTTCAGGCGGATAGATTATACCTATTTTTGATTTAACCGTTTCACAACCGGGGAAAACAGGTGGATAGAGAAACTCTTTGCCCTTAAATTTTTTAAAATAGCTATTAGCTATTGGATTTAATATGAAAAATGATTTTTGTCCTGCGTTTTTTACATTACAATTAGGAGGAACAAGATATTTCCCTGTTTCATCAACAGTCAATAATTTGTGAAATTTGCACAAAGGTAAGTTATGGCTGTTTTTTGGAACAAAAGCAATCACTTCTTTTTCGCAAGCACCGGTAGAGGTATATCCTGAAGCTTTACATACTTTTTTTGGTTTGAAAGCATTTAAAGGCTCTTCTGTTTTTTCGCTTATAGGCAGTAAATCAAAAACGGAGAATAATACCGGAGCTGCTTTTTTTATACCTGTTAAACCTTTTCGCCCTTCGCCATCTGCATTACCAACCCATATCACTACCGTATAGTCTTTTGTCACTCCAACAGACCAAGCATCACGATACCCATAGGAAGTTCCAGTCTTCCAACTAATAGAATGTTGCCCTGAAAAATACTGCCAACCATCTTGTTCTTCCGGTCTGTTTACACCTTTAAGCATATCCAATATTTGCCATGAAGCAGCTGTACTTATTGGGAAATCATCATCAAGAATTTTATTTTTTTCTCCTTTGGTCAAGGTGATATCGATTGGTTTTTTCTTCATAGCAACCCTTACCATATTCATATAAGCTCTTCCGATATCCCACATCCTCACTTCACTTCCTCCAAGGATTAATGAAAGACCGTAATAGTCAGCGGTTTTAGCAGAATGTGCTATTTTCAATTTTTTCAAATCACTTAAGAAAGCATCAATACCATATTTAGCCAAAAGGTTTACAGCCGGCACATTTAGAGATTGAGTCAAAGCCTTATCAACTCTCACGATTCCTCTGAATTTTCTATCGTAATTTTTTGGGCTAAAGCCATTGTAAAAAGATGGGATATCCATAAGCAAACTTCTTCGAGTAATAATTCCAGCATCAAGGCAAGCTCCATACAAAAACGGCTTTAGAATACTCCCCGGACTTCTCTCTGATCTGATAATATCAACTTTTGAGCCACATTCTTTGGATTGGCAATTTGTATTTGCGACATACGAAGCAACAGTTCCGTCATTTCTCAATATCAAAACAGCCATATTATCAATTCCCAGTGAAGAGTATCTTTTATTGTACCTATTTATTACTCTTGAAGCCTCCTTTTGCAAACTATAATCAATAGTCGTAATATAGCTGTTGGTTTTGGTATTTGTCCCCGATAGCAAAGGCAATAAATGAGGAGTCAAATCAGGAAAATTGTTTTTTCTTACCGGTACATTCTCACGTAAAGACAATCTATATGTAAGAGAATCAATTATGCTTTTATCCAAAAGTTTTTTTAGTAATCTGTCTCTTTTTTCGAGTAAAACCCGTTGTCCTTTTCCCGGATATATATCAGATGGGGCATTGGGTAAAACCGCAAGAGTTACAGCTTCACTCCAACTCAATAAACCGGGTTTTTTGTCATAATAAAATCTCGAAGCGGCATCATATCCGATAATATTGCCACCGAAAGGAGCATATTGTCCATAGAGATTGAGTATTTTATCCTTTGAAAAACGTAATTCAAGGGCAAAAGACAAAAGAATTTCTTTAATTTTTTGCCAATATGTACGTTTCCGGTTGCCATAATATATTCTGGCAAGTTGCATTGTAATAGTACTACCTCCCCTGACAATATGACCTGCATTGATATTATTTTTAATCGCCTTTAGGATTGAACCGATATTTACTCCCGGATGATAATAAAAATATTGATCTTCAAACAATCTGATGGAAGTTGCCAATTTATCCGGCATTTTGTTTTCACAGGCAATCCTCCACTGTTGATCTTCTGAGATACCTGCCGACATTATTTTCCCTTCTTTGGAATAAATGACTGGAGCAAATCTTTTTTCGAAATTTACATTATCACCCCAAATATAAAGCAATACAATTACGATAATAAGTGCAAAAGTAGCTCTCTTTGCAAATTTATAAAAATATATTTTCTTCTTATTGTACATAACAACAAATATAAAGAATACAAAATTAAGGTAAATTGCCGATAGCCAACTATTATTTTGAATTTGTTTGTTGTACATTAGCCTAAAATGGCAAATTAGTATTTGTAAGAATTATATATTTATAAGAATTATGATTTTTTTTTTGAAAATCCTAATTTATTTTTGTAACTATGCAGAATTAGTTTTATTGGTTTTGTAGGAGATTAACCTCGAATAGACATAAGTTATAGTGAGCTAAGAGGATGTTGATAAAATTTTAAAAAATGTGAACTCATACCTAAGAGACTATGAACAATTATTATATAATTTAAAACTTTTTTTATGAAAAAAAATCAATTTTTACTTGTTATCCTGTTGATATTTTTTGCGCAAATTTCATTTTCGCAAATAAAGGTTAACGGTGTACTAACTGATCAAAGTACAGGCGACCCACTCATTGGAGCCTCAGTTAGGATTAAGGACTCAAATGTTGGAACTATTACCGATCTGGACGGAAAGTTTGGTTTGGATGCTCCTTCGAGTAGTTCAATTCTTGTATTTTCGTATATCGGTTATGATCCTCAAGAGGTGACCATAGGTGATCAACGTACTTTTAACATCGCACTAAAGCAGAATAGTGTTGGATTAGAAGATATAATTGTAGTTGGATATGGTACTCAAAAGAAGGAAAACCTTTCCGGAGCTGTTTCAACAGTTGATGTTGCCAAAACCTTGGATGCAAAACCTATTACTGATGTAAGTAGGACATTAAAAGGAGTTGTACCCGGTGTCACAATTACACACGCAACTGGAAAGTTGAATCAAGAGGCCATAATCAAATTGAGAGGATATGGCTCGGTAAATGGTGAAAGTAATCCACTTATATTGATTGATGGAGTTGAGGGAAGTTTAACTGACCTAAATCCTGAAGCAATAGAATCTATCTCTGTTTTGAAAGATGCTGCATCTACTTCTATCTATGGAGTAAGAGCTGCATTTGGGGTTATTCTTATTAAAACCAAGGGAGGAAAACCAGGAAAACCGGTAATTACATATTCCAATAACTTCTCGACAAAGAGACCTATTTGGAATATCAAGCACGCACCGATGGAAGATCTTATGGATGCCATACATACGGCCAAGGAAAGAAACAATGGTGGAGCTCCTTTTGCTTTTGGTATGGGAGGTCAAGACTGGAGAGATAAAAGTATTGCATGGGAGAAAAAATACGGTTATCTAGGTAGTTCACTCAATGATGATGTGATGAAAGAAGGAAGAGATTTTGAAGTTATTGACGGACAATTTTATGGTTACAGAAGTTGGGATGTTTTCGGTCAAATCTTAAATGATAATGCTATAAATAAAACTCACAATTTCTCAATAAGTGGAGGTAGCGATAAGATTAACTATAATATTTCTTATTCAAATAATTCTGATCAAGGCTTGTTAAAAGTAAATACTGAAACATTGAAACAGAATAAAATCAATGCTAATTTTTCTGCTAAATTAAACAGTTTCACTACTGTTAATTATCGTAATATTTATACAAAGAGTGTATATGAAGAACCCTTTAGTTATAGAGCAGGTGCTAGGTTGGGTGAATTATTTTATGCTTTGAGATGGCCAAATAACTTCCCATACGGAGTTTCGGACGGAACATATTTTGACGCTCCCAAAGGTACGAGTTTCATAGGACCTATTGGATTTATCAGAAATGCAAATAGATCAAGAACTGAAAGAAATTATTCAAGGCAAACTGTAGAGACAGTATTTGATGTGCTTAATCAAGATGCACATAAAATTGATTTCACAGCCAATTTCTCTTACTCAAATGCTGACAAAGTTGAGCATGTAAAGGGAGGTTCTGTACCATTAATCAATTGGTGGAGTGTTGGTAATACTCCAAAGTATGATCCTGCTTATTATGCTTCTTCTACTTCCAGAAATAAGACAAGCTATATAACATATAAAAATAAATTGTATTCTTTCAATGCATATGCAAACTATACGAATACATCGCTAAAAAATCATACTTTCAAATTACTTACCGGTACTAATATCGAACAAAATGATTATTCAAAATTAGAAGCGAGAAAACCTTTCCTATTGGATCCTAACTTGCCTGAACTAGCTACAGCAGTAGGGGATGCATATGCTGATAATACTAAATCAAGATGGCGTGTATTGGGGTTGTTTTCAAGATTGAACTACAACTTCAAGGACAAATTATTGATGGAATTGAATGGTAGAATAGACGGTTCATCAAGGTTTCCTAAAGGAGATCGTTTTGCTTTTTTCCCATCAGCATCTATCGCTTATCGTTTGTCACAAGAAGCCTTTGCACAAGACTTTTTGGATAAAATCGCTGTATCTAACTTAAAGTTTAGAGCATCTTGGGGACAAATCGGTTATCAAGATGTGGGACAATTTGTATTTGTTCCGACAGTGAGTAATAGAGATGCTAATTGGATTACTGAAACACAAAAGGAAAAAACATTTAGAAATCCTAAAGTTGTTTCTTCATCATTGACTTGGGAAACAATTGAAAGTAAAAACTTTGGTGTTGATTTTGGATTTTTTGGAGGGGCATTGGATATGAGTTTGGATATTTTCCAAAGGAAAAACAAAAATATGTTAGGACCGGGCGAACAATTGCCTGTGGTACTAGGAGCATCAGTCCCTAAAGTAAATGCCGGAGAAATGACAACAAACGGATGGGAATTGGCTGTAAATTACAGACACAGTTTCAATGATGATCTAGGTTTTTATGCGACAGCTATTTTGGCGGATGCACAAGCTAAAATCACAAAGTGGAAAAATGAATCCGGTATTCTTTCTGATTATTACGAAGGAATGGAAATTGGTGAAATCTGGGGATTTGAAACGGATCGACTATTTCAAACGGATGATTTTGATAGTGATGGAAATTTGAAAGAAGGTACTCCTGTACAAGATCCAAATATTTATACAAGTGGGTTTAATATGGGCCCCGGTGATGTGAAATACAAAGATTTAAATGGAGATGGAGTGGTTAATAAAGGAGAATTTACTGTTGAAAACCACGGTGATTTGAAAAAGATAGGTAATACAACACCTAGATATGAATATAGTATTAGAACAGGATTGGACTATAAAGGAATAGACTTTGGAATTTTCTTCCAAGGAGTTGGAAAAAGAGAATATTGGGGTACCGGTAATGTAGCTTTAGCAGATTATCACTATGATGTACTTTATGATTATCAAACAGATTATTGGAGAGAAGATAACACCGATGCTTTCTATCCAAGACCATTTGCATCCAATGCCGGAGTATATTTGCCAAATACAAAAAATGTCGGTCGTTTGCTTAACGGTGGTAGAATGCTTATGTATGGTAGAAATAATTACGTTCCTCAATCCAAATATGTACAAAATTTAGCGTATTTGCGTCTCAAGGAACTTTCTTTGGGATACACATTACCTGCAAGTTTGACACAGAAATATTCAGTTAATAAATTGAGATTGTATTTCTCTGCATTTAATGTGATGGAGTGGACAAAGAATTTCACACCAATCGACCCTGAATCAACAATTAATTATTATGGCTCTTTATCTTTCTTCGGTACTCAGTTACCGCAGACAAGGAGCTTTTCTTTTGGTTTACAATTAACATTATAAGATTATGAAAAAAATAACATATATATTATCTATTCTAATTGTTTTCACTATCGTAGGATGTGAAAAGTTTTTAGATGTTCAACCGGAAACAGAATTTACAAATGATAATTTCTGGACCAATGAATCAAACCTTGAAGCATTTTCATTCGAATTGTATGAAAACTTCAAGGGATACGGAAGTGGAGGTTTCTTTGGAGGAGACCATTTCTTTTCAGTAAATAACGATGACGTAATCGTACTAGATCAAAGATTGGAAACCGATTTTCCAACAACTGTTCCTGCAACTAGTTCAGGAACAAATTGGCAATGGGCAGCAATTCGTAAGGCAAATGTTCTAATCGAAGAAACTTCTAAAGCAGATTTGGATGAATCTGTCAAAAAAAGGTACGTTGCTGTTGGTAGATTTTTTAGAGCATATTTGTATTGGGACAAGGTAAGACGCTTCGGTGATGTGCCGTTTTATGACAAACCCGTAGATCCTACAGACAAAGACGCATTGTACAAAGCAAGAGATTCAAGAGTATTTGTAGTAGATAAAATTATAGAAGATTTGGATTATGCGATTGCTAACTTGAGAGATGATGGAAGTAAAGTATATGTAACAAAATGGACAGCTTTAGCTTTAAAATCACGTGTAGCTCTCTCAGCTGCTACAACATTTAAATATCACAACCAATCAGGTGCAGATGTCAATAAACTTTTAAATGAATGTGTTAGTGCTTCGACTGAATTGATGGATGCAGGATTTAGCTTGAGTGAAAACTATTCTGACCTTTTTGCCAGTGAGGATTTATCTTCAAATCCGGAAGTTATTTTGATGAAAAAATACAATGAGAATATGAAACACAGTATTCTTAGTTTTATTTTTCACGAACCATTTTTTGGATTTTCACATTCTTCCGTATCATCATTCTTGATGGCGGATGGAAAGCCAATCAAATACAATGGTACAACTCATCCCGGATATTCGGAATGGACTTTTAGCACAACTGATACCGTAAAAACGTCAATAAATGCCTTTAGTACTAATGTAGGTGTTGCAAGGGGAAGAGATAAAAGAATGTACAGTATAATCGATACTTCCAGATTGGTAGCACCTTTCAATAAAGGTGTACCTATGTTTTCTCCAATAAAGTATGCTACATATGATATTGTGAAAAATCAGCCTACTCAAGGAGTTGAAGCTACAACTGATGCCCCTATTTTTAGATTAGGTGAAGTGCTTTTGAACTATGCTGAAGCAAAAGCTGAATTGGGAACAATCACTCAAGACGATTTGGATAAAAGTATCAATTTGTTAAGGGATAGAGCAGGAGTAGCTCACTTAACAGTTGGAGTAGGTTTCGAAGCAGATGATAGAGATCCTGATGTGGGTAATTTGCTATGGGAAATAAGAAGAGAGAGAAGAGTTGAATTGATGCTAGAACCATTTAGAAAATGGGATTTGATCAGATGGGCAAAAGGAAATTATTATGATAATGATGAAAGTTACTATGGAGTAAAAGTAGATCCTTCAGTACCGTTTGCTTCTGGTATTTCTCCATTATTTACTGATGATGGTCATATCTATGCTCAAAAGGAAGGAGATAGAAGAACTCCTTGGGATGACAGAAAATATTTGGAACCAATACCAACTGACCAGATGACTCTAAATACTAATCTGACTCAAAACCCTGGTTGGTAATAAAGTTTTTTATAATAAATTTATGCCGCTTTCTCTCTGGAGAGGCGGCTTTTTTTATATAATTTTTTTTTTGGCATAGAATTTGTATCGTTTTACATATTGCAATGAAATGCAATATAAAACTACTAACAATTTAAGATATGCTAAAACTATTTACCTTTTTTATTGTCCTTTCTTCATTTACTTTAATAGACAGGGAAAAATTATCGGATGACATACCGGGTGCTGATACTATTAGCAAGTACAATTATATAGATCAATATAAAGATATTGCGATAGCTGAGATGTATAGAACAGGGATTCCTGCGAGCATCACATTAGCACAAGGTCTTCTTGAATCTCAGGCAGGAAAAAGCGATTTGGCAATATATGCTAATAATCATTTTGGTATAAAATGCAAAAATTATTGGCAGGGTGCGACTTATTACCACAAAGACGATGATTATCACAAAGGGAAATTGGTTGAATCTTGTTTTAGGCATTATGATAGTGTCTTGGAATCTTATGTTGATCACTCTAATTTCTTAAAACAAACCGATCATTATTCAAAGCTATTTACATATTCTAAAGAAGATTTTGCCAGTTGGGCTTGGGGATTGAAAGAAGCAGGGTATGCGACTGACCAATCATACCCTATTAAGCTTATAAGGTTGATTCAAAAATTCAAATTATACGAATATGACAAGGCTGAAAATCCTTGGAATCACGTGCTAAATTACTAACTCTTACTAGAATCGATTAATCTAAAACCGTTTCCATGAATGTTTTCTATTTCTAAATCTTGGTCTAAACTAAGGTAATTTCTTAATTTGGTTACAAAGACATCCATACTTCGTGCGGTAAAATAATCGCTTTTTTTCCATATTTCCTTCAGGGCTATGTCTCTAGGTAATATTTCATTTTTGTGTAAACAAAACATTCTTAAAAGTTGGGCTTCTTTGGGGGATAATTTTTTCTCGGTTTTTTCTCCTTTTTCGTTAGTAAAGGTCAAGATTCGAATAGGAAAATTAAAATGAAATTTCCCTATTGTAAATTCTTTGATATCCGATTTTGAATTTCCTCTATTGCTTCTTTTCATTACAGCTTTTACTCGATATAAAAGCTCTGTTGAATTGAATGGTTTTGTGATATAATCATCAGCTCCTACTTTAAAACCTTCGATTACATCTTCTTTCATTGTCTTTGCAGTTAGGAATATAATTGGGATTTTTTGATTTTTCTCTTTGATTTTTTTTGCTAATTGGAAACCATCAAGCTTTGGCATCATAACATCCAAAATACACAAATTGTAGTTATTATTATTAAAATACTCAAAGGCTTTGAGTCCATCATTTGCCAAATCAACTTCGTAATCATTTAAACTCAGATACGATCTTAAAACATCCCCAAAATTGAGATCGTCTTCTGCTAATAAAATCTTTTTGCTCATTTTAACATTTTTATTTCCACATTTAAGACTAATAAAGCATAGCTAGGTCACATTTTTTTGAAACCTAATTATAAATTCAGTTCCTACTCCTTTTTCGCTTTTAACTTTTATTTTGGCTTTATGGGCTTCCACAAAGGTTTTTACATATGCGAGCCCAAGACCAAATCCTTTAATATTATGGACATTTCCCGTAGAAACACGGTAGAATTTATCAAATATATGATTTAATTCTTCCTTTGACATTCCAATTCCCTTATCTTTAATCGAGACTATGATGCCACCATTAAAATTATTTGTTCTAATAGTGATTTCGGGACTATCAAAAGAGTATTTGATTGCATTTTCGATGATATTGCTAAAAATATTTAATATATGGGTTTCATCAGCCTCAATAAAAGGATCGATTGCTTGATAATCTTTTATTATTTTTGCACTTTTACTGTCCAATTTTAACTTCAGGTGTTGAATGGTTTCATCAAGAACTTCATGAACATCAGTTTCGGTAAGAGTTAATTCTATTTTTCGTTTATCTAGTTTTGCTATTTGTAGTACATTTTCGACCTGATTCAGCAATCTTGAATTTTCCTCCTTTATAATATTAATAAACTTTTTTATTTTTTCTTTATCATTAAATATTACAGGAGATAATATAGAATCCGTAGCTAGTGATATTGTCGCAATCGGTGTTTTAAATTCGTGAGTCATATTATTGACAAAATCGGTTTTCATTTGAGATATCTTCTTTTGCTTGAAAATGGTATAAATCGTATAACTGAAAACAAATAAAATCAAAATTGTAAAAATCAAATTCAATAATAATATAGGCAATTTACTTGACCAACTTGAGCCTGTAAATAATAGATTTAAACTTCCGGGTGAATTGAATTCTGTACTTAGCAAAGACACCTTGTATTTTGTGTTTTTCAATTCACTTAGATTTAACTCATCATCGCTATTACTTGGGTTATTAATGGCAGTTCTATCTTTTACAATCAGAAAATCATCTTTTTTATTAGAATAAATCCCATAAATAAAATCATTATCTATTCCCTGTTGTTCAAAAGCTTCTTCAACGTATTGATTTATTTTGTCCGGGTTCAATTTTTCTAAAAATGCATCAGGATTTAGGCTGTATTCCAAGCTTTTTGTTTCTTTAAGTATTTGCGATTCTCTCCAATCTTCCGATGTGGCTTCTGTGTTAGAAGACAATGTATCAGAGTTATGGCTGTTAAATTCAATATCTATGTTTTTTATTTCTATATCAATTTTATTTCTAACTTCATTGAGAGCTCTAAATACTTTTGAAGTGAAATTCTTTTGATCGAGAGAAATAGACCATTTAATCCAATAAATTTGACTCATGGCAACACCGATTAAGGCGAAACTCATCAAACTTATTATAGCCCAAATTTTCCATCTTTCCATTAAGAGCAATATTTTTTATAAAGATTCAATTACTCATTGTACTAGATAAGCAGCTGAATAGTTATCTGTTTTTAAACAACTTTACAAATATAATAATTTTATCACTACAATTCTAATTTTTAACTTTACCTTAACCAAATAAATTGACTTACACAGGATTATTATTTTTATTTTTAATCAAATCCTTGTGAATTAAATAAATAATTGTACCTTTGCGCGCTAATTTAAATTTTTTTAACACCTTTCGCAAATGAGCGAAATACAAATCTTAGAAATGACTATGTCAGATCAAAAAAACGAACAGACTCCTGAGACTTCAGAAAATGAGGTTTTAGTAGAAGAAACAACACAAGTTGTAGAAGAAGTTGTCGAAAAGAAAGAAACACCACATGACGACTTTGATTGGACTCTCGGTTCAAAAAACAAAACACCTTACACTCCAGAAGAAGAAGAGAAATACATGAACGATTATGTTGCGACATTGACATCACTTGGTGAAAGTGAAATCGTAGATGCGACAGTTAAAACTATTTCAGATGGAGATGTTATTTTAGACTTAAACTATAAATCCGATGGTATTTTATCAGCTACGGATTTTAGAGACAGACCTGATTTGAAACCGGGTGATACTGTAAAGGTATATGTTGAGAGCTTAGAAAATGATAAAGGACAATTGATTCTTTCCAGAAAGAAAGCAAAATTGTTAGAAGCGTGGGATGCATTGGTTGATTCACATGAAAATGGTACTATCTTGAAAGGTCTTATCGTAAGTAAGACTAAAGGTGGACTTATTGTTGACTGTAATGGTTTGGAAACATTCTTGCCGGGATCACAGATAGATATTAAGCCTATTATTGATTACGATCAATATGTTGGAAAGACTATGGAATTTAAAGTTGTGAAAATCAACGAAGCTATCAAAAATGCTGTTGTATCACACAAAGCATTGATTGAAAGTGATCTTGCAGAACAAAGAGAAATAATCATCAAAGGACTTGAAAAAGGTCAAGTGCTTGAAGGTATTGTTAAAAATATCACAGACTTTGGTGCATTTATGGATCTTGGTGGAGTTGATGGACTATTGTATATTACAGATATTTCTTGGGGTAGAATCTCACACCCAAGTGAAGTACTTGAATTAAATCAAAAGCTACAAGTAGTTGTTCTTGATTTTGATGAAAACAAAAGAAGAATTTCTCTTGGATTGAAACAAATTCAACCACATCCATGGGATACACTAGATGAAGAAATAAAAGAAGGAAGTGTTATTAAAGGAAAAATCGTAAATATAGAAGATTATGGTGCATTCCTTGAAATAATCCCTGGAGTTGAAGGTTTGGTTCACGTCTCTGAAGTTACTTGGAGCAACCAACCTGTTAACGCAAGAGATTACTTTAAATTAGGACAAGAATTTGAAGCTAAAGTTGTTACTATAGATAGAGACGAAAGGAAAATGTCTTTGAGTATTAAGCAACTATCTGCTGATCCTTGGGATAAGATAGATGAAAAATATGGTGTTGGATCACAACATACAGGTGTGGTCAAAAACCTTACTCCATATGGAGTTTTTGTTGAACTTGAAGAGGGAATTGGTGGAATGGTACATATTTCAGATCTTTCTTGGATAAAAAGATTCTCACATCCTTCAGAATTCACTAAAGTTGGAAATAATATTGATGTTGTTGTATTGGATATCAATAGAGACAGTAGAAAATTGTCTTTAGGACACAAACAAATCGAGGAAAATCCATGGGATACATTTGAAAAAGTATTTCCTGAAGGATCTTATCACGATGGAGTGGTAATCAAGAGAGAAGAAAAAGGTGCAATCGTACAATTACCTTATGGTTTAGAAGCATTTGCTCCAGGAAGACATTTGAGAAAAGAAGACAATACATTACCTGAAGTTGATGAAACATTGACATTCAAAGTAATCGAGTTCAATAGAGATGATAAGAGAATAATCGTTTCTCACTCAAGATATTTGAATGATATCAAGAAAGAAGCTGAAGTTTCCATGGATAATGAGAAGAAACAAGAAAGAAAGAAAGTTGATAAAGTAATCAAAAAACAACAATCTAGTATTGAAAAAACTACATTAGGAGAACTTGATGCTTTCTCTCAATTGAAATCTCAATTTGAGCAAGAAGGAAGAGATGCGCTAAAAGCTGAGGCAAAGAAAGCTGAAGTAAAGAAAGAGGAGACCAAAAAGGCAGAAGTTAAAAGTGAAGAACCTAAAGCAGAAAAGAAAGAAGATGTTAAGCCTGATGACTTAAAGAAAATTGAGGGTATCGGACCAAAAATAGCTTCTATTCTTGGTGATTCAGGATATGAGACTTTTGAGAAATTATCAAAGGCTGAGCCTGATACAATACGTGAAATCCTTTTAGAAAAAGGAGGAAAGCGTTATGCTATGCACAATCCCGATACATGGCCTGCACAAGCTAAATTGGCTGCAGAAGGTAAATGGGATGAGTTGAAAAAGTGGCAAGATGAATTAGATGGAGGTAAGTAAGTAAAACTTGTTTTATGTCACATATTATAAGCCGTTGAGAATATTTCTTGGCGGCTTTTTTTTGTTACTATTTAGTATCTGCATGAAAACAGATCAAATTTTAAAATATTAGTTTTGGAAAAATTTTACAAACATTTCAATCTTTGGCTTCCAAGTCCAATACAAAAGATAAGCTTTGAAAATAACAACACTCTAGATATATATGTAAAAAGGGATGACCTAATTCATCACGATATATCAGGTAATAAGTTTAGGAAATTAAAGTACAATCTCAAATACGCATTTGAAAACGATCATGAAGAATTGATTGCTTTTGGTGGCTCTTTTTCCAATTTATTATACACTTTGTCGGTTATCAGCCGGGAAATGAAGATACCTACTACTTTCTATATAAGAGGAGATGGCTATGACCCGGATAACCCAACATTGAAGTTTATTAAACAAAATGGTGTCAAAATGATTTTTATGTCCAGGACAGCATTTAAAAGTATAAGAAGCAAAAAATATCTTGATAGTCTTCAATCCCAATTTCCAAAATCTTATATTATTCCCGAAGGAGGTTCCAATAATCTGGCAATACCGGGTTCGGGAGAAATTGTCGATGAAATCATATCTCAGTTGGGAATTGAACCGGACTATTTACTTATGGATTTAGGTACAGGAGGTACATTTGCAGGGGTATTGAATAATCTACCTGATAAGACTAAATTGATCGGTATTGCTGCTATCAAAGGAGTGGATTGGAATAATACATTGTTGGAGATATTTAATGGAGATACCGAATTTCTAAACAAAAAGAATTGGGAAATAAATGAAGATTATCATTTTGGCGGTTTTGCTAAGTACGATGATAAATTAATAGACTTTATCAATAATTATAAATCTAAATACGGGATTCCATTGGATCCTATTTATACAGGGAAATTGGTTTTTGCTTTACATGATTTATTGAAAAAAGGCTTTTTTGATTCCAATTCAAAAATAGTATGGGTTCATGGAGGAGGACTACAAGGAATTGCAGGGTTTAATTACTTGCATGGGGAGGTGATTTATTAATGATACAATAATTTTCTTTTTCACCCAAATGGGTGGAAAATATACATTGGTTTTGTTGTTTCTTTGCCTAAAATTAAACAATAAAACTATGAAAACATTACAGACATTATTATTATTATTTCTCATTTCCATTTGTGTGAACGGACAGGATAGAAAAGCAGATTCATTGGTATTAGTAAGTATTTACAATAAATTAGATGGGCCAAATTGGGTTGGAGCAGATAATTGGTTATCTGATAAGCCCATTGAAAATTGGAAAGGTGTTAAGCTTGTAAATGACAGAGTTTATAAATTAAATTTAAATAATTTTAAGGTGAAAGGACAATTTCCGGTGGAGGTTTCAAAGCTGGATAAACTTAACACTTTAGAGATAAAGGGAGGAGAGTTAATAGGAGGAATTCCGGTTGAGATTCAAGAACTGAAAGAATTGTCAAGATTAATTTTAGATAGAGACAAACTCGACGGAGAGATACCAAATATTTTTAAGAATATGGACAACTTAGCTACTCTGACTTTAAATACCAACAATTTAACCGGTACACTACCGGACTTACCAGAAAATTTAACTTTGTTTTATGCGCAAAACAATAAATTGTCAGGAGCAATTCCTGAAAGTTGGAGAAATCATAAATTAGAAGCATTAATATTAGAACGCAATAATCTAACAGGTAGTTTTGATATTATTTCTACTTTTCCCAATTTGTTTAGCCTAGATTTGGACAGAAATGATTGGACAGCTTCAATTTTCCCCACATGGATTGATGATGTACCTAAATTACATAGATTTTCTTGTGAATATTGCAATTTGTACGGTGAGCTACCAAATGATTTGGATTTTTCAAACTTAGAAGAATACTATGGAATGTTTATTTCAGGTAATAAGTTATCGGGTGATATTTCATTATTATTTAATAATGGAGACTACGGGAAAAAAATGTATTTGGTTGCTAGAAATAATGAATTTTCGGGAAAAGTACCTATTGATAAAATAAAGTCTTTTTTTAGTTTTCAAGTAAATGATAATCAATATTCAAGTCTATCGAAATTAAGTAAAGACGCATTGATTGGAAGCTGTGATATTTCCGGCAATAATTTAAATTTTGAAGCTTTAGAACCTATACGGAATCTTATTGAAGCTGACTCTGTTTTTACCTACAATAAACAGAATGATTTGCTAACAAAAGATACAATTATTATTAGTACAGCAACGGTTATAAAGATTGAAGCCGGAGATAATCATCCAAATACCAAATATAAATGGATGAAGAATAATGGAGTTCTAAGTGAAAATAGTTCTGAATTGAGCATTGATATCCAGGATAATAGTTCATCCGGAACATATATGTGTGTATTGACTAATGATATTTTCCCATTGCTAAAAATTAGAAGAAATAGTGTAGTAGTAAAAGTAGATATTAGTACAGGAACAAAACAATCTGATATAGATGAATTAGTGGTTTTTCCAAATCCAACTAATGGAATATTGAACCTTAAAGGTTTAGACCGAACTGTATCAAACCAATATACGATATCGTCAATAAATGGAAATATTGTTAAGTTTGGCGCATTAAAATCAAGTGATAATTTGGATGTCGGTGGACTTGATAGTGGTATCTATATATTGAGTATTGGAGATACTATTAAGCAACGCAAGATAAAGATAATTAAATTTTAGTTACTGATGTGTTAGTGTCAAGTCAAAGATAAAATTTCGTGTAAATTGAATTCGCTAAGAGGTTAAAAACCTTTAGCTCAGTATATCCTTTACCTTTAGCTAAAGTGTCTTTGACCTCTTGGCGACATCCATAAACATCAACCCAAAACATTACACTTGACTTGACACTAGCTGTTTTATACTGTATTGCTACACGAAAATAAATTTCGGAATCGACGATATTTTGTATCTGATTTTATACAAAACATCTTATTTCGCTATGCGATAAATTTAATAATTTGTTAAAAAACACATAAAATTATTTCGTATATAAAAAAAAGACGTATCTTTGTATCCGCAGCTACTGGGACGCTGCTTGCAAAGTTGTCGGTAAGAAGTACAGATAACCAATCTCGTGAGTGAATATCGATAGATAGAACCTATTTGATTTCAATACTGAGTATGATAATTAGCAACCAACTAAACTACTCATCAGCTTCTTCTGATGGCTTTGCTCTTTTTTCAATCGCATTTTTCCCGGATTCCATAAATTCAATCCTGTTTCGTGCTAGGTCGATTGCTTCAAAAATTGCATTCAGAAAAGATTCGTGATTTGCAACATTCTTTCCTACAATATCATAACCTGTTCCGTGATCCGGAGAGGTTCTTACAAATGGTAATCCTCCGGTAAAATTAACTCCTTGTCCGAAAGAAAGGAGTTTGAAAGGAATAAGCCCTTGGTCATGATACATTGCTAGTACGGCATCATATTTTTTATGACTATATGTACCCCAAAAACTATCAGAGGGGAAAGGGCCATTTACAAAGACTCCTTTGTTCTTTGCTGCCAATATCGCAGGTCTTATGATTTCTTCTTCTTCCTTACCGATGACACCTCCGTCACCAGCATGAGGATTGAGTCCAAGTACTGCAATGACAGGTTTTTCTTTATCAAAGTCTCTTTTGAGAGTATTATTTAATCTTAAGATAGAATTCAGGATCATATCTTTATTGATAGTTGAAGCGACGTTTGCTAAAGGGATATGATGAGTGACGAGTGCTACGCGCAAGTCTCCATTCAGCATAATCATCATCGCTTCTTCTGACTTTGTATAATTTTCAAGATAATCTGTATGACCTTTGAATCCAAAACCTATTTTAGCCATAGCTTCTTTGTTGATAGGAGCAGTAACCAAAGCGTCAATATGACCTTCTTTGAGGTCATAAAGAGCACTATCTAATGCAAGTTTTGCGTATTTCCCCCCTTCTACTGTAACATTACCTATGTTGATAGAGACATTTTCTGTCCAACAATTGACCAAATTGATTTTACCATCTACTACCCTTTCGCCTGACATAGCTATTTTATAGCGAAAATCATCCACTTTGGCAATATTTCTATGATAAGATACCACTTTGGCAGAAGCATAAATAATAGGGGTGCATATATCTGTAATTCTCTTATCGGATACCGCTTTAATCAATACCTCCGGTCCTATGCCGTTGAGATCTCCAATCGTTAATCCAATTTTTATTTTCTTCATCTATCTACTTTCTTTTAGAAAACACAAAGTTAACAAAAAGAAATAATTAATCCATTAAAAGCACTTCCAAATAAATTTGGTTGATGCTGTTAATGTATAATTCCACGTTCCGGATTAGAGAACGGAAATTGTATTGTGAAAAAAAATAAAAAAAACTTTGAGAATTGTGGTTACTTTTACCATATTTTTGACATATATTGGGAGAGGGGCGAAAATTAGTGAACACGGTATAAAATCAAATTATTTTGGTAAATCCTGCAAGAAATAATTATTAAACTTTGAAATATGTCACAATCTTTATCAAAACTGTATATCCACATTGTTTTTCATGTAAAAAACAATGCTTTATTGATTCGTAAAGATGATAAACAGAGGTTATATGCATACATTGGCACAGTAATTAAATCTAATCAATCAATACCAATTATAATTAATGGTGTTGGAGATCACGTACATATATTGTGTATAATGTCAAAGAATATAGCCCTTTCTAAACTTGTAGAAAATATAAAAAGGCATAGTAGTCGATGGATTAAAACATTTGATAGTTATTATAAAAATTTTGCTTGGCAAGGAGGATATGGTGCCTTTTCTGTTAGTTCATCAATTCACGATAGGGTAAAGCGCTATATCGAGAAACAAGAAAAACATCATGAAAAGATACAGTTCAAAGATGAGTACTTATTATTTTTGAAAGAATATGGAATAGAATATAATGAAAAATATTTGTGGAACGATTAAGTTGCCCTTTCAGGGCGTATTTGTATATGTGGAGATAAACTCCGGGATTCGTCCGGAGTTGAAATGAATAGGGCTTTCAGCCCATTTGTGTCGAAAAAAACATAAATATTACTTATACATAGGTGAAAATAGGAGGGGGGGGTCAAACAAATAGTTGTGAGATAAGATGAAACGGCAAAAGAATTAATCCAATGAAAAAAGGAAATGGTTCAAACAAATAGCGTATTGTAAATATTAATTGCCTGAAAGGCATAGTTTTTTATCCCAATGGCAGCGCCTTGGGATTATGGTAGTCACTAATTAAAATGCGGGCTGAAAGCCCAAATCAATAAAAATGAATATAGTTAGTGAACATATAAAAGCTAAAGAGAAGCCTGATTTCAAAATAGGCTTTCTTAGATTTTTTTGAGAGGTAGGCGACCATTGAATGTTAAACGCATTCATATTTATAAAAATATTGAGTAGTATTTGAAAAATTTATTAACTTTAAGCTTTAAAATCAAGAGTTTAGTATGAGATTCAAAATACATTTTGAGATGAGTGGTAGAAAACAGGTACTACCTTTGAATTATCAGTACCCAATTAGTGCCTGGATATATAAGATTCTTGCAGAAGCTGATGAAGAGTTTACTCGTATTTTGCACGATGAAGGATATCTTCTTGAAAATGGCAAAACTTTTAAACTGTTTACTTTTTCAAAATTAAGTTTTCCAAAGAAAACCTGGAAAATACTTCCCGGAACGGATCGTATGCAGGTGTGGTCAAGAAATGTGTGGCTCACTGTATCTTTTCAGTTGCCCGAGCAATGCGAAAAGTTTGTTGTAGGATTATTTAAAGAACAAAAAGTTTTTATCGGAGATAAAATATCGGGAATCCAAATGGAAGTTGCAAATATTGAGGTTATTGATGTAAATATTCCTGAAAGTTCTACCGTTAAATTAAAAACAATATCTCCTATTGTAATGGGTTTACAAACGGAAAAAGACAAAAACGAGCAATATATCAATCCGGTGCACAAGGAGTACAAAAGACTATTTTTGACCAATCTGGTTGAAAAACATAAGGCTGCGGGAAACGATTACAATGATATAGATAAATTGAATTTCAGAATCAAAAAACTATATCCCAAAACGGAATTGCAAACGATAAAAGCCTTTACTCCCGAAGAAACAAAAGTGCGGGGCTATCACTATGAATTTGAACTGACAGCACCAAAGGACATAATCTTGACAGGGCTAAACGCGGGTTTCGGTAGTATGAATTCGGTTGGATTTGGGTATTGTGAGGTGGTGGAGGGAAAAATAAAAGATAACAGATAATTCTATAAATAGTGTTTAGATTAGATTTTAACAATATTTTAAATTTGGTAAAATGATACGGGAGATAATAAATTACACAAAATATTTAAAAGAAAGTACTCCGAAGATTTTTGAAGATGGTTTAGAGCCGAGTAAAGGTCTTCATATTTTTGTGGAACTTGATGATGAAGGAAATGCCGTGAATTTTCCGGGTACTAAAGGAGTTGATTGGGATTATTATGATGGAAAGGATATGAGTCCGTTTTTAAGAAACATAATTTCTTATGAACAAGAAATTAAAAGGATAGGGACTACAATGAATAAAGTTTTTGATAAAAAAAAGCAAATTGTATCATGTTCTCCTTATGCTATTTCATTTAAAAAAGAAAAGTTAGACAATGAAAAACTTGTAGGTGAAGGATTTTCAAAAATCACTAATCTACTTCCTTTTTATTTTGAAAAAGGATCTGAGGAATGTTTAGATAAAGATGAAAAAGGAGAAATGAGAAGACAAGAATCTATCACTTTTAGGAAT
>Ga0256831_1000393_pt1 | contig 22731 bp, 17 predicted proteins | sample 132544metaG_FD_189087 | JGI IMG/M metagenome (GOLD analysis project Ga0256831, IMG submission 189087) | Hydrothermal vent microbial communities from Lau Basin, Pacific Ocean - 132-544 | ecosystem: Environmental > Aquatic > Marine > Hydrothermal vents | place: Pacific Ocean: Lau Basin | collected... | reverse complement strand
CTAATTTCGGATATAAAAAGGAGCATTAATAAAGGGGTTTTTAGAGTTTTGAAGGCTTTGTGTCTGGAGTTGCTGGTTAACGAAGTCGTTAAAACTAATTCCCATGCCTTTAACGTAAAGGTGAGCACGCACATTGTTAAGTAGATCTCCTGTAGTGATTCTTTTTTCAGGTCTCTTTTTATACCATTTGGGTCTTGGAATAGTTATGTTATTTGCTTTTTGATAAGCCCTATAGCTTGCAATATGCAGCATGGCATAAGCAGCGGCAATAAATGCAGGAAATGTTTCTGAAGAATTTTGGTTTCTTACTTGAGCCTGCCCACAACCAAGCATTGTTTTTTCTTCTCTAAAGTCAACTTCTATTTCCCAACGCCACAAGTATGCTTGTAATAAAGTTTGGATATCCAACTCCGTATCTGTGCAAATTAAATAAGCAGGTTTACGGTATAATATTTTAGAACCTTTTGTTAATCTATACCCAAGAGGTCTTATAATAACTAACTTAAGATTGTGCTCTTTTCCTGCCGATTTCCAACGCAGATTGTTAACAACTTTAACATTGAAATTATGTATCTTTCCTGCTGCCCATGCTTTTACTTCTTGCCATTTGTAATCATCAGATTGCCTGATTTGTTCCGGTGTTGGCAATTGTTCTCCATAAACACGTTTTCGTCCTGTTCTTGGTTGGTCATCTGGAATTTTGAACAGTTTTGTGTCTTTTCTTATCCGACCGATTAATGTCACCCTTTGTGGTAGATTTTTCAATACTTCGCTATTTGAATAGCTACCATCCACACTAATTATTAACTGCTTTTCCTGAGCTCCGTTATCGTCCAAATCTTTTCTGAACAGTTTTATTCTTTCACTTCCTTGCTTACTTAATCTTAATTTTTTCTTTTGCTCTTTGTATTGATTGATTTCTTCATCGGTGGCTTTTCTTTTTGGCTTCGCCACTGTTGGACAATGGTGAAAGTCAACAGGAATAGCTCTGGATTGTCCTATTTCTCCATTCTTAGGTAAGGCCATCGAAACTTGAATAAACCGTTGCCCCCAAATAAAATTAGTATGGAAAGGCGGACCCAAAGGGTCTCTTCTCCAAGAAGTTCCAGGTATACTTTTTCCTGTCTTTTTTATTATGGTATCATCCATATGGGCTATAATATGTTTAGAATCTTCTGTTTCCTTCAATACGTTAGTCTGAATGACTTTCATCATGGCTGAAATATCTATTTGACGCCTGCTGAAAATTCTATAGACCGAAGACCAATCTTTAAATTGGTTTCCCGTAGCAGAGATTATGCCTGTTACGGTATGCCGCCCCATGCAATTAAATGTACCAAACAAAAGTTCCTTTCCTCTTTTCCAGGAATTATGATTGGAAAAGGCACCATAACATTCGTTAATGAGAGCGTCTAACTCATCAACTATATTTCGTTGTTGAGTTTTTTTTTACTTTCAGGCGTTTTAGATTGCGCTCTTTTTAATGTCATTTTGTATTTATCCTCAACTACCCATTCGACAACTTCTCCCTTTTCGAATTCCATGGCCTGCGCAACAGCTGAGGGTAAATTGACATACCATTGTTCGCTTGCCTTTCGTTTTATTAACTGAATCTTTGTTGAAAATCCCATAATATATAAATTTTTATTACACTAGTCATATAACTAGATACAAAAGTAAATAAAAAAATCAAACCAACAATATTTGATTTGATTTTTTTATCTAGTTAAATCCAAACTCAAGAACTCGATTCACAGTTTGTAAACTGTGAACCGAGTTTAATTAATTCAACTAAAAATACCAATCTTTTTACCTGTTTTATAAATCTTTTCGATGGTATATTCTATTTGATTTTTTGTGAGCGTTGACATAAGCGAAAAACGCAACAAAGAGTGCTCAGGCGGAACAGCCGGCGAAATAACCGGGTTAACAAATATTCCCTCATCCAACAACATCTTTGTTAAAACAAAAGTCTTTTCATTATCACGCACATAAATGGGAATAATGGGTGTTTCCGATTTACCGATATCTATGCCGTAATGGTTAAAAAGTTTAATTGAAAGATCGGTATTTTCCCACAAATGGTCAACAATTTCGGGTGACTCCTGAATTACATCAAGTGCTGCAATTACCGATGCTGTTGCTGCCGGCGGCAGGCTGGCACTAAAAATAAAACTACGTGCCGTATGGCGTAAAAAATCAATAAGCTCATTTGAACCTGCTATAAAACCTCCCACAGTAGCAAGCGCTTTACTAAAAGTACCGGTAATCATTTCAACATCGTCGGTGGCGTTAAAGTGATTAACGGTTCCTCTGCCGTTTTTTCCCAAAACTCCCAGTCCGTGGGCATCATCCACCATAATGGAAGCATTGTACTTTTTAGCCAATTCTATAATTTTATCAAGCTTGGCAATATCGCCTTCCATGCTGAATATCCCATCCATAATAATCAGCTTAAGCGCATAATCGGTTTGCTTGGTAAGTACTTTTTCCAACGATTCCATGTCGTTGTGCTTATATTTATACACCTTACCAAAAGCCAATCGTGTTCCGTCAATTAATGAAGCATGATCCTGTTCATCAATAATAATACAATCTTTTCTGCCTATAACACCGCCAATGGCACCCAAATTAGTTTGAAAACCGGTAGAAAAAGTTATGGAGTCTTCTTTTCCCACAAAATCTGCCAATTTCTTTTCCAATTCCAGGTGTATGTCCAAAGTACCGTTTAAAAAACGAGAGCCGGCCGTTCCCGAACCATACTTGTTCAATGCTGCAATGGCAGCCTCTTTTATTTTTGGGTGACTGGTTAAGCCAAGATAGTTGTTCGACCCGAACATTAAAACCTTTTTTCCGTTTATAACAACCTCTTTATCCTGTCCCGACTGGAGTACTCTGAAATAGGGATATAACCCTAAATCTTTTACCCGCTGAGGTTCAGTAAACTTAACCGCCCTTTGTTGAAGTTCTGACATTTTATTAGTTGTATTTATTTACATTTTAATATCAAGTGAAAACACATACTGTAAGAACACCAAAAGTAGGAATATTTTTGATTGTATTAAGAAAACATTAAATTTGGCACTTGTTAATTAATATAAAAATCATGGTTACAGTTAAAAAAGTTGAGGGTAAAAAGGCACTAAATCAGTTTATTGATTTCCCTTTCAGGCATTATAAAAATGACGAAAAATATGTTCCGGAGTTGCGGATTATGACCAAAGAAACCCTGGATAAGAAGAAAAACCCCTTTTTTAAACATGGCGAAGCGGATTATTTTCTGGCTTTTAACGAACATAATGAAGTGGTGGGACGAATTGCTGCCGTAACCAATCAGGCTTATGTTGACCATTGGAAAGAAAACTGGGGGTTTTTCGGGTTTTTTGAAGCAATAGAAAGTAAAGAAGTAACCAAAGCGCTTTTAGATACTGTCGTTGCCTGGCTTAAAGAAAAGGGTGTTGAAGGCATGTACGGCCCCATGAATCCTTCTACCAACGACCCGTGCGGCATGCTGATTGAAGGTTTTGACACCCCTCCTTTTGTAATGATGACGCATAACAAAGAATACTACGATAAATTACTTTTGGATTACGGCCTCGAAAAACGTATGGACTTGCTTGCCTGGTATTTACGGGAAACCAAAATACCGGAAAGGATGCTTACCCTGAGTGCCAAAATTGAAGAACGGCTAAAATCGCAGGGGATTATCATTCGCGAAGTTGATTTTAAAAATATGAAGGATGAGATTCCTAAAATCAGGCACATCTATAACGAAGCCTGGAAAGACAACTGGGGTTTTATTCCCATGACCGAAGACGAGTTTATGGCGCTTGCCAAGGAACTAAAAATGATTACCACTCCCGATTTGGTTTTAATGGTTGAAGACCATGGTAAACCGGTTGCTTTTTCGGCTACCATCCCAAATATTAACGAGATATTTATTAAAATACGAAACGGTAAGCTTTTTCCCTTTAACTTTTTAAAACTTATTAATTTTAAGAAAAAAGTAAAAAGTGTAAGGGTACTTACTTTAGGAATTCTCGAAAATTATCGCAAAACCGGTATTGATGCCTGTATGTATGCCAAAACTTTCCACAACGGTACCAAACGGGGCTATCACATGGGCGAGGCAAGCTGGATACTGGAAAACAACACCATGATGAACCGCGCATTAATTAACATTAATGCCGAGTTGTATAAAAAATACCGAATCTATCAGTATAAATTTTAAACGACTACTTTTTTGGATTGTACGCTCTGGTAGAATATAACAACGCCTCTACCTGACGCAACAGGTTACGCTTGTCTTTGTTGGGCTTATACACGTATCCAAATAAAGTGGTAAGCTCTTTGGTTACCGGGTTTATAAAGGTATAAGCAACATAGGGGCCTGCCATAAAATCGTGTTCAACCCGCCACATTCCACGCGTTTCTACCGTGTAGGGAACAAAAAAGTCAGTAACAGGTTTGCTTTCCGGAGTTACATAGGTAGTGTCGAGCGACATGTAAGAGCCATCCGTAGGCCCCGGAATATAATTCTTCATAAACAGCATAACACGCGAAGCGATACTGGCATTGGTAAACTGAATGGTGTCCTTGTAAGGCACCGATATGGCTATTATTCCAAGATTATATTTGTTGGCATCGCGCTTAAGCCACATAAAACCGGCATCACTTTTAGCCACATAAAACCCCTCTGGAAATACTGTTTTAAGCTTAAATTTATCAGCAAATTTTTGCATCACATCAATATCTGAGGCGGCATTAAACACGTTCATAATACGCTCGCGTTCAACCTTGTTTAACCCCATAATTATCTGGGTGCTGTAGGCTGCAAAGGCAGTATCAAAAGCTTTGTTTGATGGAGCCGAGAGTTTAAATATTACTTGCGGTTTTGCCCATTTGTTTTCAAACCTGGTAAGCTTAACATGCTTATATTTTTTATTGACATCGACAAAAATAAGGCTGTGGTGCTTTTGAAAAAGCTCGCTCAACGACGACTGCTTAATATGTGCCAGTTTAAAAAGCGATTCCTGCTGGGGTAACCCATACTGGTCGGCTTCAAGATATTTTTTAAGTGTTTTCCCAACCTCTCCTGTCCATTGGCTTTCATCCTGAACAACCACCAACACTTCCGAAGTGTTTCCTATGGAGCGAGGCATCCGCAATTTTGAATTGTTATTGTTGCATGAGCTAAACAAAAAAACAAATGCTAAAAGCGAAACTACTCGAACTTTTTTTAATGTAATCATGGCATAAAGATATTAAAAATGCAATTCCAAAGTAAGCTGCAAAAATGTTGCCATTAACTAATAACCGCGATTTTAATTTTCTGTCCCGGTTTTAAGCGATGCGTATTGGTGATTCGGTTAAGGCGTTTTATTTGCTCAACGGTTACCCCGTCGTACTCTTTGGCAATATCCCACAAAGTATCGCCCTTTTGAACCACATGGTACATATATTTTCCGCTTTTTACGGTCGCACTGTCTTTGCTGTCGGGTTTGTAAACATACAACCGCTGACCTGGATGGATGGTGTTGCTACGCAAGCCGTTCCATTCTTTTAAATCAATTACCGAGCAGTGGTATTTTTTAGCAATTAATCCCAGATTTTCGCCGTTTTTAACGTAATGATACGACTTGTTTTTCGATCGTTTTACCGGTACTTTATGTGAATGCGAGCCTGACTTACCGGCATACCCGAACAATACCAGTTTTTGGCCGGGATAAATGGTGTTGTGCCTTAAATGGTTCCACCTTTTAATCTGACTAACATATACATGATATTTTTTGGCAATAAGCCCCAGGCTTTCGCCACTACGCACAATATGAATATTACGGTTTCCGGCTTTTTTAACTTCTGCCATCAGCTTATCATGTTCCAGTCCCTTAACGGTTTTATACATGTAAAGCGAATCTTCGTTATTGATAAAATCAGCCGTGTAGCGCCGGGGTAAACGCAATACATATTGCTTGCCATTTACAGCCGGAATAATGTTTTTTTTGTATTGAGGATTTAAAAATTTGATTTGCTCCATAGGAATATGCAACATTTCGTTTAGCTGGTCAAAAGCCAACACATCCGTTACATGAACGGTATCAATGTCAAAGAAAAACATATTGGGACGCATGGGATACAGGTTATGCTCGGCAGGATAGTTCATAATGTAGGTAACGGCAATAAAAGCGGGAACATAACCGCGGGTTTCACGGGGTAAAAAGGGCCATACTGCCCAATAGTTTTTAACACCGCCGGCACGGCGAAGCGCCCTGTTTACATTGCCGGCACCCGAATTGTATGCTGCCATTGCCAACGACCAGTCACCATAAATATCGTACAAATCCTGTAAATGTTCGCAGGCGGCAACAGTTGATTTATACGGGTCATACCTGTCGTCAACCATCGAGGTAACTTTAAGTCCGTAAACCTTGCCTGTACCGTACATAAACTGCCACAACCCTTTGGCTCCTTTGTTGGAACCCGCCCGTGGGTTTAACGCCGATTCAACCACGGCAAGATACTTTAGCTCCAGAGGCATGTCGTACCGGTCAAGAATTTCTTCAATCATGGGAAAGTATATTTCCGACAACCCCAATACTTTTTCGGTAAGCAACCGGCGCCTGTTGGCATAAAGATTTATAAACGCTTTTACCTCCTTATTATAAGTAAGTTCGATTGGTGTTTGAGCATTTAAAACAGCAAGCCTCTGTTTAATAATCGAATCGGGAACAACGGGAGCGGCATCCGGTTTGGTACCCGGTTTTTGAAAACGAGTACTGTCAAGCGTAAAATATTTTTTGCTGTATATTTTTATAAAAGCCAAACTGTCGAGTGCTTTCACAACAGGAGAATCCTTAACAAGAAATTTTCCGGATGATGCTGTAGGGCCGGTAGTATCGTGCTTTTGCTGGGCCTTGGCTACAATTGCCAAAAAAAAGAAAAAAACAGGTAATATGATGTTGAAAATACGATGCATATTGATAAATTTTTTGCAAAAATACAATATTCAACCCGCTAAAAGGTAATGGAGCTAAATAATAATAAACGAAAAAAAGTTAAAAACTCTTAAGCTGTTGGCGTTATTTGGAATAACCTTTTTTAACCTGATTAATTCACTAATTTGTCTGAATACTCATTTATCTCCGCCCTAAAGGACGGGGATAAATGTTGCAGAAAAATTCGGCTTTAGCCAATAATTTTTTATGATTAATGGCTAAAGCCCTCGGAATATTGATTTTGTAGTCCCCGCCCTAAAGGATGGGGAAAAAAATGACAGCTAATGAATTATCCAGGTTAAAGTCTTTTATTTGAACTATTTTACACTCATTATCATTAAGTTAACTTTAAACAAGTTCAATGTTTAGATGAATGCTTAGTGTAAATATCCCATTTATCTTTCGGGCGTAAATCTTCGTACCAGTTAAAACCCTTTAGCTTTTTCCCCTCAGAAGGAAACTGCTCAGGAGGATAAGTGGTTTCTTTGGCATCTTCGTTGTAGCTAACCGTTTTTACCTTACCGTTTTGTAGCCGTATTTCCATGGTGCTCGATTCGGCTTTGTTTATGCCAATCAGATAGTCATCATCATCGCGCAGATAAAAAACTGTTTGAGCGTTGCCATCAACGTCAATGCTTTTAAGCTTGTTGCCGGAAAAGTAACCAATCATGTTACGGCCTTTTATCTGATTAAACGAATCGGTAGTATCCTGCATCACAATAAAAGCCGTGTTGTACATTATAAGTGAATCGGGCTGATTATTTACAATGGCAATGTTCATTGAGTCGGCGGTAAGCTGGTTTTTTTCCGACCACAAAACCGGCTCATAGTAAAGCCTGATTGTGGAATCTTCCATGCTGTACGAAAGCGAATCACTTTTTCCCTGCATATCCTCCTTAAAAAACCTCACATTGTAGTAAGCTAAAATCTTTTTTGTTTTTTGGTTTTTATCGAAATAGAGCCATAAAGTATCGGCACTTATATACAACGAATCGCCGGCTTCATCGTACGAAATGGCTGTGGCACTGTCGGTAACGTATGCCATGCCACGCGTTTTCCACATTTCGCCAATGGTTCCGCGTATCAAAACACGCATCGAAGTGTCTAATATTTGTACCCTGCCATAGGCGTGGCCAATGTTTTTTAAATTATCAAACATAATGCTGTCAGCCGATAAAAACTGGTCGTTTTGGTTGATGGTGGGTTTTTTAACCAGTTTCGACAGGTCGTTTTTTGTGTCGTACCACCCGTCTTCACAATAAATAAGCCCTTCCTTCCCTCGAATAACCGTAGGCCCTTTAAAATAGGCAGTTTCATTAACTGTATTGTAAATTAGTGTGTCCGAATAGGTCTCCTGATCGGGATTTACCAAAACCACATCTTTTTTAAAATAAAATACCTTGGTGTCGGTAACGTAATACCCTTCTTTACTTGTCAGAGTGTTGTCGTTATCAACAATTTTACCGTTATCGTAGTAGTAACCGATATTGGTTTTTCTGTCGAAAAGCAGATGATCAGTAGTTAACACGGTTTTTTTATCCACCAGTTTAACATCACCAAAAAGCTCGGCCATTTTTGTACTTCCCGTATAATAAAGGCTGTCGCTAAAAAGGTCGATGGTATCGTTAACAATAATATGAACGTGGTTAAAAGCCTTAAAGTTTTTCGACTTACTGTTTAACAGGGCGCTATCGCAATAAAAAAGGGTATTTTCGTGGCGCAATTTAACATGGCCTGTAAGGCTTTCGATGTTTTTTCCAAGCTTTTTTTCGTCGTACGACTGTAAATCGGCATGCTCAACATACACCTTTGTTTTTTTCTTTTTCTGCTGTGCAGATGCTGAAAAACCGACAAAGAGTAGTAACAGGGGAACCCAATATTTGAAAATATTTTTCAATCGGTAAAAATGTTGTTTCGCTGCAAAAGTAACGAAAATCAGGGTGTAAAAATTATTTGATTTTTCATCGTAAGGCGCAACAATTTTTTGCTACATTTGGGCTTTTTGAAAAATACATGTAACATTTATCTATATGCAGTTTGACCCCAAACGCAATTATGAAGATAGCCTGAAAAAAACCGGTTATGTTCCACGCAAAAGCGCCTCCCGCGAAATTTATGGCAAATATGGATTCATGTCGGGGCTAGAGGTTCATCAACAACTCCTTACCAAAGAAAAGCTGTTTTGCCATTGTCCGGCCGGAATTTACAATAAAAACGATGATTATGACGCCGAGTTAATCCGCCACATGCGTCCCACTTTAAGTGAGTTAGGCGAATACGACGGAACGGCTTTAATGGAATTTAAAACCCGTAAGGAAATTGTTTACCGCATTAACAACGAAAATGCCTGTACCTACGAAGTGGATGATACGCCACCGTTTCCCATCAATCCGGAAGCGCTGGAGATTGCCCTCGAAATATCGTTGTTATCGAAATTAAACATCGTGGGCGAAGTACACATCACCCGGAAGCAATACCTCGACGGCAGCATTCCAACCGGTTTTCAACGTACTGCCATTCTCGGTGTGGAAGGCGAACTTCAGTTGCCCCACAAAAAAATACGGCTTATTCAACTTAGCATTGAAGAGGACTCCTGCCGCGAAATTTCCGACATCGGACACCGGCGGGTGTATAAAACCGACCGTCTTGGCATGCCGCTTATCGAAACGGTTACCTATCCCGATTGCGAAACCCCCGACGAAGTAAAGGAAGCCTGCGATTACATTCGCTTTTTAAACCGCAGCACCGGAAAAGTACGAACCGGCATGGGAGCCGGACGACAGGATGTAAATGTAAGTTGCAAAGGCGGAACACGTGTGGAAATTAAAGGGGTGGCACACACCAAATGGATTCCCGAACTTACCCACAACGAAATGTTTCGTCAGTGGGCTTTGTTGCAGATAAAAGAGATTTTACTTCAAAGGGTAACCAATCCCGAAAGTTGGAAAATAAACAGCGTTGAGGTTGTTTCCGACACCCTTCAAAAACAACAATCCTATTCGGAAACCAACAAGGTAATTGCAGTCAACCTTCCCGGATTTAAAGGGATATTGTCGCATTTTACCCAACCCGGAAAAATGTTTGCCAACGAAATCTCCGACAGGCTAAAGGTTATCGCCTGCCTCGAAAAACCCAACATGCTTCATTCCGAAGAGCTTGAACCGTTAATTGATGAAGCTACCTGGAAAAAAATTAAAAAACAGCTAAAAGCCGAAGCCAACGATGCTCAATTAATTATTTGGGGCGACGAAGCCGACATGCCCACCGCCCTCGAAACCATTGAAGAGCGTTGTAAAATGGCTTTCGATGGTGTTCCGCCTGAAACCCGCAAATCGCTGGAAGACGGCACAACCATTTTTGAAAGGGTACTGCCCGGTGCCGACCGAATGTATCCCGATACCGATTCGGCTCCCATCCCTCTAAAAAACGAGTACATCGACGGGCTGGCAAAAAACCTGCCTGTGGATATTATCGACCGTTACAAGCAGCTTAAAAAATGGAATGTTCCCGAAGATACTTACACTTACATCTTCTCGAAAAACCTGTTCCCGCTTATGGAACAAATTGTTAATGAGTTGCAGGTTTCGCCAAGGTTTTTAGGTAACTTTTTGGGACACCGGCTAAAATTTTCACTGGGACATTATAAACCATCAGGTGAATTTAAATTTTCGCTATTGTATCCTTTATTCAAATTTTTAAGGGACTCGGGGTTGCGTTATGAGCTGGCTTTAAGAATGATACCGGAATTGGTTCAACATCCTAAAATGGAGTTCGAGTCAATATTGAATGCCATCAAATTTAAGCGTTACTCCATGGATGATATTACCGGCAAAATTCCAATTTTAACCGATAAATTTATCGAAGGGAAAGAGGTAATCAGCGAAACGGATTTAATCAACTTTGTAATGGGACAGTTGCGGAATATGGCGCTCGGTAATGTGGACATGGAAGCATTAAGCAACGAAATAACCGGAATAAGATTTTATTAACCCATGAACAATCCACAACAAATTATCGAAACAGAACTGCACAACTACTTTGAGCAGATTAAGCCTTTGTTGTTGGAAAAAACCATGCAGCTGGAACAGGAAAACCTGACCATCGAAAAAAAAGTTTCCATCAACCTTGAGTTCTTTAAAAACGCAATCCTGCTGTTTTTACCCGTACTTAAAAGCTTTATTACAAACCCCATAAAAGCTGCCGCCAAAACAGCTTCCATGGAGGCGAAAATATTTGGTACTTTGGGAATGATTTCCATAGTGCTGCTTATCTTTTTTATAATTGGGTGGTTTACATTGTCGGTGCTGGTGGGAGCCTGGTTTTACGACCACGGCAGCAGCTTGACTGTTTCGGTACTGTACTCGTTAATTTTTCAAATTATCTCATTTTTATTGGCCTCATCGGCAGGCTATCTTTTTCTTTCAAAAAGTGCCATTGTTTCATTTATAGGCCTTTTTAAGCAAAAGAAAAAAACAATTGAACAACAAATTGAAAACAACAAAAACAATGAATAACGATATTTTTCAGGGATATAAAGGTGATGCGTTAAAGCTGTTGCAAAAGTACAAGGTACGCGTTTGGGGAACCGCCACCATTGAAACAACAAGAGGAACTTTTGAAGGGACGGTGTTGCCGCGGGCTGAAAATGATGACGACCAACACATTGTAATTAAAATTATTACCGGATATAACATTGGTATTGATGTTACCACCGTTAAAAGCATGAAAGAAACGGGATACAAAAAAGCCAATTATAAAATTCCCGAAAAAGAATTTCCCATCACGCCGGGGCTTCCGAGAGTTAAACTTTTTGGTACAGGCGGTACCATTGCTTCAAGGCTTGACTACCGCACAGGAGCCGTTATTCCCGCTTTTTCGCCGGGCGAGCTTTACGGCGCCGTACCCGAGTTGGCCGACATCTGCAACCTTGAAACCGAAAAGGTTTTTGCCGTTTTTAGCGAAAATATGGGCGGAAAGCAATATGTTTCGCTTGCCAAAGCCATTGGAAAAGAGATTGAAAAAGGGGTTGACGGTATTGTTATCGGCCACGGTACCGATACACTTCACCACACCGGTGCCGCATTGACTTTTATGTGTCAAAACCTGCCCGTGCCTGTGGTGCTTGTTGGGTCGCAGCGTTCGTCGGACAGGCCCAGCTCCGATGCCGCCCTTAACCTGATGCACGCCATGAAAGCTGCCGGCCATTCCGATATTGCAGAAGTGATGGTTTGTATGTTCGGTCCCACTTCCGACGAATACGGGTTGCTACACAAAGGCACGCGGGTACGCAAAATGCATTCCTCTTACCGTTCTACTTTCCGAACCATTGGCGACACCCCGCTGGCCATGATAAGCCGTAAAGAAATTACACCCATCAAAAAGCACTACAACCATCGCCGCAACGATAAAGAGGTTAAAATCCTCCCCTATTTCAGCGATGAGGTTACCATGCTTTACTATTCTCCCGGCATGAAACCGGATGTACTTGATGCCATGGTGGATGCCGGATACAAAGGAATTATTTTTGTTGGAACCGGCCTCGGACATGTAAACAAAGAGTTGTATCCTGCCATTGAACGTGCCCACGCCAAAGGGGTGCATATGTTTATGACGCTGCAAACCATTTGGGGATATGTGCAAATGTTTGTGTACGACACCGGCCGCGATATGATGGCCAAAGGAATTGTCCCCGCCGGCAATATGTTGCCCGAAGTTGCCTGGGTAAAACTTTCGTGGATTTTAGGCCAGACCAACGACCCCGAAAAGGTTAAAGAGATGATGCTCACTCCTGTAAACGATGAAATTACCCTGCGCGAACCCTATAACGGATATCTTGTTTATCAGGGTGGTGTTCCAGAAGTGGAGGAGTTTATTAAGAATGTGCATAAGTAGTTATTGTTAGGTTGATAACCTTTGCTCACAGTTGCAAACTGTGAGTGAAAAATATTGATCACAGTTGCAAAGTGTGAGCAGAAAGCAGAGTCAGTTTTTGCTCACGGTTACAAACTGTGAGCGAAGAGTAAAGAAAGTTTGCAACTGTAAATGAAGTATATGTTTGTTCTGCTCACAGTTTGCAACTGTGAGCGAAAAAAACAAATATTTCTTTAAAATTTAAAACCGCATCAAAATACTTTTTACCGAACCGGCATACCCGCCTCCAAACAGATTAACATGCACCATTAACGGATAAAGGTTACAAAAGTCCAATCTTTCCTGCCAACCCGGTTCAAGCGGAAACGCCCGGTGGTATGCACTGTAGAACTGTTGGTCAAAACCGCCAAACAGTTGCGACATACCCAAATCCATTTCACGATGGCCGTAGTAAACCGCCGGGTCGATAATTACAGGCTCTCCATTAGCTCCCACCATATAATTTCCACCCCACAAATCACCATGAACAAGCGCGGGAGACTCGTCCGGAAAAAGATTGTCAATTTTATTGTAAAAACGGTCAAAACCAAGCAGTATCGTACGGTCGATTTTACCATCGTTAAACGCCATGGCTACCAGTGGCTCTAAACGCTCTTCTTTAAAAAAACCTGGCCAGCTATTGTGCTGACGGTTACTTTGTTGTAGTGAACCTATATAATTGTTGTAATCAAGCCCAAACAGCTTGTGTGTGTGTTTGTGAAGTGCCGCCAGTTTTTCTCCAAACTGCACCCAAAAGTTTTTTGATTTGGGAGCGGAGTTAATGTAATTAAGGATAAGGAAAGCTTCGTTGTTTTCTTCTCCAAAGCCAACAACTTGCGGAACAGCAATTTCGTTTGTTGCTGCCAAAAGTGCCAATCCCTTTGCCTCTTTTTCAAACATAGCAGGGTAGCGGGAGGCACTATTTATTTTGACAAAAAAGTCACCCTTTGTGGTTTTTACCATTCGGGCATCATTTATTGAACCGCCTCCAACGTAATGATCCGAAAGAATTTTAACATCCTCGTTCAGTTTTTCCGATAGCATTTTTTCCACACCGTTTTTCCAGCTCATGGTAGTGTTAATTTATCTTGTTTCAACAAAGATAATTTCTTTTCCCTATTTTTACACCATGAAAAGTTTTGCAAGCGACAACTGGTCGGGAGTATGTCCCGAAATAATGGAAACGTTGGAAAAGACTAACAATCTGGGCCACATTCCGGCTTACGGTGAGTTGGATGACCCGGTAACGCTGTCAGCAGAAAAGAAATTCCGGGAGATTTTTGGCTCCAATACAAAAGTGTTTTTTGTGTACAACGGAACAGCAGCCAATGTGCTTGGTGTGCAGCATCTGATACGTCCATACGAGGCTATCGTTTCAGCACACACCTCGCACATGAACGAAGATGAGTGCGGTGCTCCCGAAAAAATATCGGGCAGTAAAATTTTAACCATTGAAACGGCTGACGGGAAAATAACCCCCAATGATATCAAGCCCTTTTTACGCAGTATTGGTTTTCAGCATCATTCTCAACCAAAGGTGATTTCCGTTTCGCAGGTTACCGAAATGGGAACCGTTTACACACCCGGCGAGATAGCTGCACTAACCACATTTGCTCACAAAAACAACATGTATCTTCATGTTGACGGTGCCCGTATTGCCAATGCTGCCGTGGCACTTGACATTTCGTTTAAAGAGATGATTACCGATACCGGCGTGGATGTACTGTCGTTTGGCGGCACAAAAAACGGGCTTATGTTTGGTGAGGTGGTGGTGTTTTTAAAATCCGGTTTGGCCAAAGATTTTGAATACAGTCGTAAACAAAGTATGCAACTGCACTCAAAAATGAGATTTATTGCAGCGCAGTTCAACCGGTATCTTAGCGATGATTTATGGAAAAAAAATGCAACACAAGCCAATAACATGGCCGCACTGCTAGCTTCTGAATTAAAACAAATTCCACAAGTAAAACTTACCCAAAAAGTTTTTGCAAATGGTGTTTTTGTTGTTTTGCCTCAACAAATTATTCAACCTTTGCAGCAGCAATACTATTTTCACGTTTGGAATTATACCACCAACGAGGTAAGGTTAATGTGTTCGTGGGATACAACGGAAAAAGATGTTAACGGTTTTATTGATGCTTTAAAGAAGGAGCTTAATAAAATATAAAAATAAAATTCCGGAATTACATGACCAAATTGAGCGTGTCATTAAAAAAGAGTCAAAAAGCTAATAATCTCTTATTGATTAGCAAATCAAAATACTACCCCCGTCAAACAAGGGACCATCGTATAATTCTATAACTTGATAATTAAGTTTGCGTAAATAATTCTTTACCCTTTCACCATCGTTTAAATATTTCAACGAGCCGGATAAAAACACCATATCACGATAAACACCGGCACAACCGCCAAAAAAACCATGCTCAAATCCGGGCAGTAAAACCTGTGACGAATCAACATAAAGAACATCCATATTCTGCTCTATCAATACCTTTTGAATTCCCTTGTCGGAAGTAATAAAACCGTTGTTTTTCAGTGGTAACAAGTTACATCGTGCATAACCCTGCGGAATGGAAACGGGGTTTAAATGGCCATAAGTTTTTTTTAACACAGCATCGGAAACCGAAAATTTATGAATAAAATATTTATCGGTAACCACGGCATTATAGCAAGCTGATTTCGGGTAAACCGAACCAACCGGTGTTGAACCCAAAACATATTCTACCTCAAGTGATTTTAACTTTTGAATGTACTCAGCGGGTGTATTGCGAGCAACAACCCATTTACGGGTACCGGCACAAAAAAAGAGGTCGGGATGGTTTGATACCTGTGGATAGGTAATACCTGAGGTTGAAAACAACACAACATTTCCAAAGTCCGATAGTTTATCAATCGCCTCCTTTGGAAGGTTACCATTAACAATATAATTTACAGCCATCAGAGCCACCGGTTAATTTTATCGATTAACTCCTTCTTATTAATGGGTTTGCTAATGTAATCGTTGCAACCGGCCTCTTCGGTTTTTTCGCGATCACCTTCAAGGGCAAAGGCTGTTTGGGCAATAATAATCACCTCTTTATTAAAAGTGCGAATTTGTTTTGTGGCATCGTATCCACCCATTACCGGCATTTTAACATCCATTAAAATCAAATCGATTTGAGGGTTGTTTTTCACAATTTCAACTGCTTCCTGTCCGTTTTTAGCTCGTAATAATGTTGGGTTGTTCAGTTTTCTAAGTAAAACTTCAAGATAGTTGTACGAAACCTCTTCATCCTCAGCTATTAAAATAGTCAGTTTTTTTGTGTTTTGTTTTACTTGCTCTTTTTTAACCGTTGCATCCGGTTGTTTTGTTTTACCAATATTGTTTCCATAAGGTATTGTAAAATAAAAAACGGTTCCCTTATCGTTTGATTTTAACCAGATTTCACCCCCAAGCATTTCAACATAAGCTTTGGTAATTGATAAGCCAAGGCCGGCACCTTCATAGGCTTTTTTATCTTCAATATCAGCCTGCACAAACCGGTCGAAAATCGCTTCCTGCCTGTCGGTCGGAATGCCTATTCCGGTATCTTTAACAAAAAATTCCACAACAGGGCTGTTATTTTTTTCTTTTAGTTCATAACCAAACTCTATAGTTCCCGAAGGACAATATTTAATCGCATTTTTTAACAGGTTGGTAAGGATGGCATACATCTTTTCTTTATCGGTATGAATAAGTATAATTCTGTCGGTAATACCCGGTTCAACCACTAAATTTAGCCTTTTTGATTCTGCTTCCGGTTTAAAAAAATCGTATAAATAATTAAGCTGCCCATTCAAGTCGTAGGTTTCTAAATTTATTTCCATTTGCCCTGCTTCAATTTTAGAAATATCAATCAGGTCGTTAATGATGTTTAACAAACGGGCGCCGCTATTTTTAATAATTTGAACATATCTGCTAATTTCTTCTTTTGAAAGATTAGGGTTATCAAGCAGGTCGGAAAACCCTAAAATCCCATTCATGGGAGTTCTTATTTCGTGGCTCATGTTGGCTAAAAATGCCGATTTTAAGCGGTCGCTCTCTTCTGCTTTTTCAAGAGCCGCCCGTAACTTTTCTTCCGCCTGTTTCTGTTTGGTCAGGTCAAAATGAGTACCCACAGATCTTATTGCTTTTCCCTTATCATCATAAATAAGATGCGCACGCGATAAAATATGAACCCAATGCCCGTCTTTATGCCTCATCTTAAACTCAACATCATAATGGTCGATGTGGTTTTCGATGGCGTAATTTAACCTTTCCAACGAAAGGTTTCCGCTTTCAGGGTCGGTTAATTCTTTCCATGTTTCAATGCTGTTTTCAAGCTCATCATCGCGGTATCCCAAAATGCTTTTCCATCTTGGAGAATAGTATATTTCGTTGGTAATCAGATTCCAGTCGTAAAGGCCGTCGTTAGATGCCCGCATGGCCAATTCAAAACGTTCTTCACTTTTTTTAATCATCTCCTCGGCTTTTTTCCGAAAGATGGCTACCCCGATTTGATCCGATACAAATTCCAGCATTTTTTTATCCGATTCGTTGTATGCCGTTGGGTCGGTATAACTTTGTACCACAATGGCACCGGTAACTTTTCCTTCCACTTTTAAAGGTACTCCGAGCCACACCAGCGAATTGGTTCCGTGCCACTCAATTTTTCCCTGGTTTCTCAGCTCTGCTAAACTGTTTAAATCTGCAAGCAGCGATTTTTTAGTTGCTATTACATACCGTGTAATAGTTTTTTTTGCAGGAATATTAGTAAAGTGATCATGTTCATCAGAATAAAACGGCAGCGACAAACTATCTGTTTTATCATCGTACAACGCCACAAAAAAATTGGTAGTATCAATTAAAGTAGCCAGTTCATTTCTTATAAAGCTAATTAAATCCTTAAGGTTATCAGTGGTTAAAACGGCATTTGAAATATTATAAATTATCTCCTTAACCGTTTCGGCTCTTTTTTGTTCCGTAATATCGTTAATTAGCGTGTAAACATTTTCAACATTTCCATCTTTATCTTTTAGCGGAACCAAAAAACTATGTAAATAGGTTTCTTTACCCCATTTGGTTTTATAGGGAGTTTCAAATTCGATGGTTTCACCTCTTGTAACGCACTCTTCGAATTTTTTGGTATAACCCCGCTCAACCAATGGAGGAAAATGCAGTACATTAATAGCTTTGGTGGCTTCTTTTGATGGAGAACCAAGCATGGACAGTAAAGCCTCATTTGCTTCGATGATATTTCCCTCTTTGGTGGCAAGATAGATACCAAGTGGCGAGGACTCGAACAGTAATTTAAATTTTGCTTCTGTTATATCGGTTTTCTTTTGCTTTTTCATACCAAACGCTTTCAGAGATGTAAAAAACTAGTAGCCATCATATTCACATACGATTCAAAGATACTAATGTTTTTAATTTTTATGTATATTTACAAAAAATAATATTTAATCGATTCATTATTAATTCGATAAACCTCTAAAAACTATTTACCATGCAAATTACCGGAATGAAATACGGGGCTCCCATTTTAAAACTTTCAGGCTTTCCCATCCCTGAAATTCTTAATGCAAATGCTACTTTAAACGAAATCGAACAACTCATCAACAAGCGAGGTGGATGTGTTGTTAAGCCTGTATTTTATGGTGGCGTAGGTAAAAAGGGAAAAGCAGGCCTTGTTAGAATTGTAAAAACAGCAGAAGAAGCCCTTCAGGCCAAACACGACCTGTTTTTTGCCGAACACACGTTTCATAATCAGCGTATCCGGTCAAACGGAGTTACCTTTGAAGAGTTTATTCCGTCAGATTACGAGGTTTACTTTAATCTGAATGTGTGTACCTCATCACGCAGGGTTAGTTTTACACTCACTCATCACGGCGGGGTTGATATTGAAGAGCTACCCCCTGAAATGATTGTAAATAAATCGTTTAACGCCCTTACCGGATTAAAAGCGTATCATATAATTGATGCTTTATCCGATTTGGATGCTCCTGCTGAAATAATAAGCCCGTTGGTTCAGTTTTTACCCAAGTTATGGAATTTATACAACGATTTCGGTTTTACCACTTTGGAGTTAAACCCCATCCGCATGGAAAAAGTTGACGACAGGTATGTGCCGGTAGCCTGCGATTTTAAAGCCCAGTTCGATCAGGACAACCCTCACTGGAAAAGGCTTCAGCTGCCTCCCGAAATTTTTCATGCCAACCTGTCGGAGTTTGAAGCCGAAATTAATAAACTCCGTACCTATCAGGGACAAAGCGATGTTGTGGTTATCAACCCCAAAGGAACCATTACCTCATTCATGTTTGGTGGAGGAGCCAACAGCGCCGCCACCGAGGTTTTATCGCAAAAGGCCACCATTTCAAGCGACTTTGGCGGCAATCCTCCCTACGAAAAAATGGCTCAAATTGCCTCCATTGTTTTTAAATACTGGCTTAAACAATCGAATGTGTTGCTAATTATCGGCGGCAAAGCAAACAACACCGACATTTTTGTAACCTACAAAGGAATTTTTGATGCTTTACGAAATTATGTAAACGAAAACGGCAAACCCGATATTTATGTGGTTTCAGGCCGTGGCGGCCCAAATCTTATTAAAGGTTTCACATATGCCGCCAATATTTTAGACTCGTTGGAGATACCGTACAAGTTTTTCGGATACGACAGCTCGATGATTGAAGTGATTCAATACGCAGTTGAAATTGATAATTATTTTCTGGAAAAAGAAAGCTAATATTTTATCAGTCTCAGTGTTAAACTATTAAAATTAAAACAGCATGAACAAAAAATACACCAACCCCTTTTCGTATTTTGCAGGTATTCAAAACTTACAAGATATCGCCCCAAAAGAAGCACGTGTTTGTGTAATGAATATATTAGGCAACGAAAGCCGCAAGGTAACACCGGTTTCGCATGCTTTTAGTGGCGGAAACATTGTTGCAGGCGTTCAGTACGGACGTTCCGGCGTTTTGGAAACTCCCATTGGAGATATCCCTGTATATCCACGTCTTGCCGAAGTAATGAAACATCACCGGTTTGATACGGGTGTTATTTATTTGCCTCCGGGAGCTGTGTTTCATGCGGTTACCGAGCTGTTGCATTACAATAAAAATTTAAAGCGAATTGTAATTGTTACCGAAAAAATGAGCGTGAAAGATCAATTGGTCATCCGCGAAATTTGCCAGTCGAATAAAGTGGATGTTTTTGGTGCCAATTCGCTGGGTGTTGGCGATTCGTGGAACAAAGTGCGCATTGGCGGCGCATTGGGAGGCGATAAGCCCGAAGAGTCGTTGTTAAAAGGCTCCATTGCCATTCACAGCAACTCGGGTAATTTTGGGAATACCATTGCCTCCTATTTAAAAACATCGGGGTTTGGCACCACTACCATTGTGAGTTCGGGTAAGGATAAAATTATTCAGTTTGCTGTGGCGGAGTTTTTAAATGCCGCCCAAAACAACGACCGTACCAAAGCCGTTGTGCTGTATGTTGAACCGGGAGGCCGCTACGAGCAGGAAGCATTAAACATGATAAAAGCCAAAACGCTGAAATTTAACAAGCCTATGATTGTTTGCGTTACCGGCCGGTGGAAATCGCAACTAACGCGTGCGGTAGGCCATGCAGGAGCGCTGGCAGGCGATGGCGATGATGCCGAATCGAAAGAAAAATGGTTTGACGGCTATTTCAGAATGCAGGCCTTCAACCCTGAAAAACCCGAAAAAGTGAGCAAAAAAGGCATCAGGGTAAGCTCCATACAACATATCCCCATGGCAGTAAAAGCTGTTTTTGAAAAACTGGGGTTGGATTATGATTTTGAACCCATCGGCGACTTAAGTCTGAAACCCTGGATGGGGAAGGATTTTAAGCACAAACTGCCGGTTTCGTTACGGCTGCCGGTTGTGGAAGCTATGAGTCCCTACAACAATGAAATTAAAAAATTCAATCGTGAGTTGGGCGCATCTTACCTGCGTCGCCGGATGCGAAATGCTTCGGGAGCCTCCCGCATTGATGCCAACACACAAATTGCAGAGCTGCATACCGTTCCGGTTGTTGATTTGGTGGAGTATCCCTATGAAAGTAACCTCGTTTTTGCCCTTATTAAAGAACATCCGCACAAAGAAGACCTTCCTTTTATAAATGCCTGCCTCAACTATTTAAGCAGCTCGGATATCCGCTATTTTGAAACGGTTGAGTTTGCCACACAAAATGGTGCCACCCCAAATCAGGCGTTAATGGCTGCGGTTAGCATGATGGGAAATCACAAACAGTTTGTAATTGGAAACCAATATATTAAAGGACTTCTGACCTTGCTAACCGAGATGGAAGTGAAAGATAAGTTTTCAGCCTTCGATTTTAATAAAGCAACAAAGCTTGCTGAAAAACTGTTCCCCACAGGCAAACATGCCCCTAGCACATTTGGTAAAATGATTATCAAAAACCTTAACGAAAAACTTAATAAAAGCATCATCATTCAATTTGTACTGCAATATATAAGTAAGCATAAGGTTGAAGATTGCGACCTGTTTCTTATTGCCGCCATTTTAACCGATGTTGCCTTTGAGCCGCTGCTACTGAAAAAAATCAGCAAAAACACCGTGGAAAACATGGTAGCGTTTATGGGAACCGAAGCCAGATTAACCATTCTTGCAGGAATAAACCCATTAAAAAACACGCTGTTAAAAAAAATACGAAGCCGCAGGCCGGTAAAGGTGTTGTTGACCTCATTTACCGAAGTAGCTTTTCAAAGTGTTTTTAACAGGGCTTCGCGGGGAACCGAGTTACAGGAATTTCAAGCCTTGCTGGCTTTAACCCTCACCAACGGGGTAGGAACCATAAGCGCTAAAGGTGCCAAAGAGAGCGTAAGTGCCCGCAACAACATTTCAACCGCTTTTGCAGGATTTATGTCCAATACGGGTCTTGCTCACGGAGGCGCCGGTTTTGAAGCCGTAGAGTTTTTAATTAATTCGTTTAAAAGCGTAAAGTTTTCTGATCCTGCCAAAGTCCCGGCACTCTCAAAGCTTAAAGTGCTTACCAACAAGGTGGCGGTTGAATACCTCCAATACAAGCAAAAGGCCAAGTCGGCAGGCAAAACAAGTTATACCCGGATACCCTGTATCAATCATCCTGTTTTTAAAGGAAAACCGGTGAACATCGACCCGCGCGAAGATTACATCTATCACTATTTTAAGCAGTTGAAAATTAACAATGTTTTTTGGGAGTTTTATCACGAATTGGTAAAATCGTTGTTTGAAACAGGGGTTTCTTCCAGTGTTTATTGTGTTAATATTGATGCTGTTATAGCGGTTATTTCGTTAAAACTGATGTGGTTCGACTACAAAAAGAAACAGATTACCAAAACCGACATGCAAAAAATCGGATTTATCATCTTTTTATTGGGGCGGATGGCAGGTGTTTCAGCCGAAATTGCCGACCACCTCGATCGGGGTCAGGATATGGACTGCCGCACACCGGTTAGCGAAACGGTGTATGTGGTGTAATTATCCCCCGGGGTTCAGCCCGGGGGAGATAAGCCTGCCAACAGACAGGTATGGCACGAGGCGACCGAAAAGGTTGGAGATAGAGAATAACGGCATTATTAATAAATTACATCAATCTGCATTTGAGTAATGTTACCCGTTAAACATTGAGAACCTGACAATCCTACTCCGGTCACCCTTCGATACATTTTTCTCTTGTCGTCGAAAAACACTCAGGGTGACCCGCTTTCATGTTAATAGTTGATGATTGGTCATACCGAATGATGTTTTCGCAGCATCAGCGAAGAAAAATTGTATTGAGACATGTACCATGAATCCAAAC
>Ga0256831_1000392_pt1 | contig 22731 bp, 24 predicted proteins | sample 132544metaG_FD_189087 | JGI IMG/M metagenome (GOLD analysis project Ga0256831, IMG submission 189087) | Hydrothermal vent microbial communities from Lau Basin, Pacific Ocean - 132-544 | ecosystem: Environmental > Aquatic > Marine > Hydrothermal vents | place: Pacific Ocean: Lau Basin | collected... | reverse complement strand
CCATTAAATAGATTTTGAGTAAGAACCAAAGCAGCTTTATAATATCTATATGTTACATCTACTACATCACTTTTAAATCTTCCAGCCTTTGCAAATCCACCTTGCAAATTAAAATCAACTTTTGGCAAAAATTCTGATTTCGCAGCTTTTATTTGTTTTTTTTGAATTAAAAACTTATCTAAAGCAACTTTAACATCAGGATTTGTATTTAGTAAAGCAGAAATATCACTTTTTATATCAGAAGCATTCAACCCAATACCGATTAAAATTATCGATAAAACCCTTTTCATCCCTTCTCCTTTTTTTAGTTTAAAAATTATATTAAATTCATTAAATAGTGTCAATTGACTTTAGAATTTTGATATTTTTTCTTCAGTATAAGTATATAAACTAAGCTAACAGCAGGAACAATACTTACTCCAAATAAAAAGCTTATTACATCAAAAATTCCCAATTTATTTAGATAAATAAACGAAGCTATTAAGGAAATATATCCCAATATTCTTAAAAAATTAAACCCACCCTTAAATGAAAAAAGTATTGCCTCATACCATTTAAATTTTTTTTGTTTTACTTTATCTAAATCAATTTTATCTTCTTCATCATACAAATCAAATTTATCATCATATTTTTTTAGTATATCTTCCCCTACATTTCCATTTTCAATTTGTCTTCTTACAGAATTGCTATAACCTATAAATGAGCCTAAAATAATCAATGAAGTAGAAAAAAAAGCTAGCTGAGTGTTATAAAGCCAGATTTGATTATCTTCTAAATAACAAAATACCACTATTCCTATATCAACCGCTATTAAAATCCTAACTAAATCTAAAAATATCTTCATCATTACTCCTATACATAAGCTTTATAAAACTTAACTCCCCCAACCCATACTTCTTCAATTAAATTCTCTTTAATTAAATCATTAAAAATTTTTTGAGTGTGAGAGTCTAAAATATTTTTTACATCGCTTTGGCTAAATGGTCTTTTTTTTAAAGTATTTAACAGCTCCTCTTTTGTTAAATTTTCAATTTTATAATCTATTTTTTCACGCGTTGGAATAAATACATTTTGATTTTTTATATTTTCTGCTAATTCAAAAAGTTTTTTTATACTAACTCCCTTGACATTATATGCAGGGGGTCTATCTATTGTAGAAATATCTACTCTATCAGGTTTAATTTTAGATAAAACATCATTTAAAGCAATAAACTCTTCTTTTTTATCATTAATCCCTTTAACTACTAAAACCTCAATAATAAGCTCGCCTTTATAATTTTGTCTAAATTCAATAATTCCATTAATTATATTTTGAAGAGAAATATCTTTATAAGGTCTATCAATTTTTTTAAAAGTTTTAGGATTTACGCTATCAAGAGAGAGTTTTACAATATCAAGTTTTTTTAAAGCATTTTGGATTTGTTTTTGATTAATAGTAGAAGAATTACTAAGAATCAAAAGTTTTTTATTAAGTTTTTTTAATTTATCTATAAGTTCATCTAAATATGGATATAAAGTTGGCTCTCCATTGCTTGTAATAGTTAACACATCAAAATCAAATTGATTTACTGCTTTTTGTGCTTCTTTAAAAATTTCATCTACACTTGGAGGATTATCATATTTTATAATAGGCTTAGCTCTCTCAAGCTCACAATAGATGCAATCAAAATTGCATCTTTTTTTATCTGGGCTCAAATCAATCCCTAAACTCATACCAAAGCGGCGAGAAGCCACAGGACCAAAAATATATTTCATAATTTTAATGCTCACCTTTATGCATAAAATAAAGTGCAAGTGCTAAAGCTAATATACTTCCAGCCAAATACATCATCTCAAGAGGAGTACTAAAATCCATGTTAATTACTCTTTTAAAAAAACTTACAATCAATACCATTACAACGACTTTACCAAGCTTATCTTTAAGCTCATCTAAACTATGAATAGCCAATATTTTACTGCCTGCTTCACTATCTTCTGCATCATCAATCTTACTAATAAAAAGCTCATAAATCCCAAACGAAAAGATTAATAAAACTACAGCGATTAAGTATAAATCAACCGCACCTATTATACCTCCTATAATGTTGGCATGAAAATTTTCTGGATGATGATGATGTATTACAAACTTATAAACTTCTACTATAATATTCCACACATCAATACTAGCTACTATAAAAAGCGCAATAGCCCCAAGCATACCAAAAATAACTGCTAAAATTACAATAAGTCTACTTTTCCATAAAGCAGATTCAAATATTGCTTCTAAAAATCCTCTATTTTCCATATTTCTCCTTTAAAAATTCTCTACCTTCCATTTCATCCCATTTAATTGCAATTCTTACTGCATTTGTTGCTGCTCCAACTCTTAACTGGTCTGCTACGTTAAAGAAATGTAATACATTATCTTCAAATAAATCTTTTCTAATTCTTCCAACATATACATAATCCGTATCAGTTGCAATGATTGGCATTGGATATTCATTTTTTTTAGGATTATCAACCACTTTTACATCAGGAAATGATGCTAAAACCTCTTTTGCTCTTTTTACATCTACTGGTTTTTCACAATAAATACTAATTGCTTCGCTATGACTTCTAAGAACTGGCACTCTAACACAAGTAGGTGCTACTTCAATATTACTATGCATAATTTTATTTGTTTCATTTACCATTTTAAGCTCTTCTCTAGTCCAGCCATTTTCCATAAATTTATCAATATGAGGAATTACATTAAGAGCAATTTGCCATGGAAAAACTTCTCTTTCCTCTACTTTTTTATCAAGTTTAAAATTAAATAAAGCTCTCATTTGCTCAAATAACTCTTCCATTCCTTTTTTACCAGCACCACTAACTGCTTGATAAGTTGCTACATCTACTCTTTTTATATTAAATTCTTTATGAAGAGGTGCAAGAGAAATTACCATTTGAATTGTTGAGCAATTTGGATTTGCAATAATTCCTTTTTTTCTCCAAAGTTTAATATCTTCTGGATTTACTTCTGGCACTACTAAAGGCACATCATCATCCATTCTAAAATGACTAGTATTATCAATAACCAAAGCTTTTGCTTTTACTGCACAAGGTGCATATTTTGCACTTACACTTCCTCCTGCAGAAAAAAATGCAATATCAATACTCTCTTTTTCAAAAACATCACAAGTTAGCTCTTTTACTTTTAATTTCTCACCCTTAAATTCTACCTCAACTCCAACACTTCTTTTACTAGCAAGAGGTACTAATTTTTTTACAGGAAAGTTATACTCTTCTAAAACTCTTAAAAGCTCTTCCCCTACTGCTCCTGTTGCTCCTACAATCGCTACATTATACATTCTTCCATCTCCTTAAATAAAAATAAGTCTTCTTTTTTAATCTCTTCATTTTCGCTTAAAATAACTGCTCTTTTTACTACATTAATAAGCTCTCTGACATTTCCTGGCCAGTCATATTCTAATAACATCTCCTCAGCTTCTTTTGAGAAATATTTATTATCAATACCAAGCTCACTTAAAACATTTTCTAAAACTTTTTTTGTAATTGGAAGTATATCATCTTTTCTCTCTCTAAGAGGTGGAATATATATAGGAATTGTTGAAAGTCTATAATATAAATCTTCTCTGAATTTATTGTTTTTAATCATCTCTTTGATATTTTTATTCGTAGCACTTATAATTCTTACATCTATTTTTACAGGTTTTGTACTTCCTAATGGATAAAACTCTCCTTCTTGCAATACTCTAAGAAGTTTAGATTGAAGATGATATGGCATCTCGGCTATCTCATCTAAAAATAATGTTCCTTTATTTGCTAATTCAAATAGCCCTTTTTTATCAGCAACTGCATCAGTAAAAGCGCCTTTTACATATCCAAAAAGCTCACTCTCAATCAAATTATCAGGTATTGCGCTCATATTTATAGCAACAAATTCACCCTCTCTTTCACTTTCTTTATGAATAAATTTAGCAAATTCTTCTTTTCCCACACCACTTTCACCAAGAAGCATTACAGGCACATTAGTTTTTGCTACTTTTTTAGCAATATTTAGTATTTTTTTGCTTTTTTCATCTTTTATTACAAAATCATGCTTAATATTTTTACTTTTTAATATCTCTTTATATCTTCTTTTTGCTTCAATAGCTTTTATTAACTCTTCAAGCTCAAATGGCTTTATCAAAAAATCTTTAACCCCAAGTCTTATACACTCAATAGCACCCTCTAAAGAAGCATACCCCGTAATCATAATTACTTCATACTTGCTATTTAATCTTTTTACAAACTCAATACCATCCATTTTAGGCATTTTTATATCAGTTATGATTAAATCTATACTCTCATCAATCTTTTTTAAAGCACTAATTGCGTCTTTAAATTCTACTACTTCATACCCTTCCTCTTTTAATGCTAGAGATAACGATTTTCTCATATTGATATCATCTTCTACAATTGCAATTTTCATTCGGTTCCCTTTAAGTAGAAGTATACTTCTTTGTCTTTTATAATGATATCAAAACGTACAGGTAAAAAAGTTATTTTTATTTTATTTTGCAGGTAATTAGAATACAAAATATCACTAGAATAAACATAAATATGTTTTTTTAAAAGTTTATCGATAATAAAATCTTTATAAGATAAACACGTAGTTTGAATATTTTTTTTTAGAGGCAATTTAAAAAGAAATGTTTTTGGAGTATTTAAATTACTAAGAGCATTTGAGCAATTAAATTTATCATAAACTATTTTTCCATTTTTGCTGATAATAGAAAAAGAGAGGAAATAATCTCTTGCACTAATAAATTGTATTATTATAAGAAGTATTATTATTCGCAAGAAATTTATTCCATTCGTTAATATTAAGTTTCACACTCATAACAATACTATAAACACCATCTTTAAACGATTCTTCTTCAATATTTGCACCTCTTACTAATCCTTGAACATGCGCTCTTAAAAAAGATGATTGAAGCGCCATATTTTTTACTGTGTCTCTTCCATTAATTTTAATACCATAAATTTTCTCAATTAATGCTCTATATCCATCTAAAATTGCTGCACGTCTAGCCATAACTTTAGCTTCAGCAGTGCTACACGCACCATTACAAGGCACTATCCCTACTCCTTTTGCCTCTACAGTTAAAATACAGCTTCTTTTTGTTTTATTATCAATAATACACTTTTTATCACCATAATTTACTGTTTTTATAACAGGTTGATTTATTATTTTTGCTGGATTTTTCACTTGAGTAGTTATGGGTTGAGAAATAGGCGCACAATTATTATTAAAACATTTATTATTTGATGTGCTTCTACAACAACATCCACTAAAAAGCAAAACTCCACCTAATCCTAAAAGTAAGCTTTTTTTCATCTAAATTCCTTTTTCTTTTTATATCGGCGCTATTTCTCATTTATTAACAACTCTTCCTCTTTTTGCGATGGAGTTTTAGCAACACTTACAACTTTATCATCATTATCAAGTTTTACAATTCTCACACCTTGTGTATTTTTACCAGTTTTAGAAATTGAATCTATACTTACTCTTATCATTTTACCTTTACTTGTAAGAAGCATTAAATCATGCTCTTTTTCAGTTGCTACTACACCTACTAAATCACCTGTTTTATTTGTAAGTTTCATAGCAATTACGCCTTTTCCTCCTCTATTTGTAAGCCTATAAGCACTAGCTTCAGTTCTTTTCCCAAATCCTTTTTCACTAACTGTAAGTATTTCTTGATTTTCATCTTTTAAAGCCAAAGCTCCTACTACCTCATCTCCATCAATCTTAAATGTTATACCCTTAACTCCTCTTGCACTTCTTCCCATCTCTCTTACGCTATCTACAGGAAATCTTATAGCCATGCCTTTTTTTGTCACTATAAAAAGCTCTCTATCTTCTGGCTTTACAATTTTAGCCGTTACAAGCTCATCTCCTTCATCTATCGTTATTGCTCTAACTCCAGTACTTCTTATATTTTTAAATTCACTTAAATTTGTTCTTTTTACAATTCCATTTTTAGTAAAAAATGCTAAAGATTTATTTTCATCAAAATCACTAGTTTTTATAATAGTTTGAATTTTTTCATCTTTGTCAAGATTAATTAAATTTACTATTGCTTTACCTTTACTAGTTCTACTTCCTTCTGGAATTTTATATACTTTTAGCCAGTGTAGCTGACCTTTGTCTGTAATAATCATTAAAGTATCATGGGCTTTTGCTATATAAAAATCTTCAATAAAATCGTCCTCATACGTTGTTAGGGCTTTTTTGCCTTTTCCACCTCTATTTTGTCTCTCATATGTTTTTAGTGGCACTCTTTTTACATACCCTCTATGAGTAATAGTTACAACCATCTCTTCATTTGGGATTAAATCTTCAATATCAATCTCATCCACATTATCTACAATTTCCGTAAGTCTTTTAGTTGGATATTTTCTTTTAATCTCTTCAAACTCCTCTTTAATTACATTATTTAATACCTCTTCTTCTTTTAAAATTGAAGTTAAATAAGCAATTTTTTCCATCAATTCATTATATTCTTTTTCTATTTTTTCAATTTCAAGGGAAGTTAATCTACTAAGTTTCATATCAAGAATTGCCTGGGCTTGAATTTCACTTAGCTCAAATCTATCAATTAATCTCTCTTTTGCATCTTTTGTATCTTTTGATTTTTTAATAAGCTCAACAACTTCATCAATATTTGCAAGCGCAATTCTAAGCCCTTCTAGTATATGAGCTCTTTTTTTTGCTTCATTTAATTCATAAATTGTTCTTCTAATAACTATTGTTTTTCTAAATTTAATAAATGTATTTAAAATATCCATTAAATTAAATAGTTTTGGCTCTTTATCTAGTATAGCTAACATATTAATACCAAAGCTAACTTGCATTTGAGTATGTTTATATAAATTATTTAAAATAATCTCACTCATAGCATCTTTTTTAAGCTCAATTACTACTCTAATTCCTTCTCTATCAGACTCATCTCTAATTTCACTTATACCTTCAATTATTTTCTCTTTTACTAATTCACTTATTTTCTCAATTAATTTTGCCTTATTTACTTGATATGGAAGCTCATCAATAACAATAATTTCTCTATTGCCTCTATGCTCAATATGGTGTTTTGCACGAATCTTAATACTACCTTTTCCAGTTTTATACGCTTCTAATATACCAGCTCTTCCATATATTATTCCACCGGTTGGAAAATCTGGACCTTTTACAAATTTTAAAATATCTTCTAAAGTAGCTTCTTTATTATCAATCATATAAATTAATGCATCAAGAAGCTCTGTTAGATTATGAGGAGGAATATTTGTAGCCATACCAACCGCAATACCACTACTACCATTTACAAGTAAATTTGGGAATCTAGCAGGAAGTACTACTGGCTCTTTTTCTGTGCCATCATAATTTGGTACAAAATCAACCGTATCTTTGTCAATATCTCTTAGAAGCTCTTCTGCTATTTTTGTAAGTCTAGCTTCCGTATAACGCATAGCAGCTGCATTATCACCATCAATACTTCCAAAATTTCCTTGCCCATCGATTAAAGGCATTCTCATTGAAAAATCTTGAGCCATTCTAACAAGCGCTTCATAAACAGCAGAATCTCCATGAGGATGATACTTACCTATAACATCTCCAACAATTCTTGCTGATTTTTTATACGGGCTTGATGAGGTAATACCCATTTTATACATAGCATAAAGTATTCTTCTATGAACCGGTTTTAATCCATCTCTTACATCAGGAAGCGCACGTCCAACAATAACACTCATAGAATACTCAAGATAACTTTTAGCAAGAGTATCTTCAATTCTTACAGGAATAACTTGCATTCATATCCTTTTTTTAATAATTATATCAAAATTATCTTAAATCCGCTAAAACAACGCTAAAGAGCACATTTACATTATGTTTTTTTAAAACTTCTTTGGCTTCTTTTAGAGTAGTTTTAGTAGTAACAATATCATCTACTAAAACTACATCTATCCCTTTTGGACCAAAATATTTAAACTCTCTTGGATTATTAAGTCTAAATTCAAGAGATTTACCGGCATATTTGATATTATTTGTTGAATGAAGAGTAGAAAAAAGCTTTTTATCTTTTTTCATAGCGTTTGCAAGAATAGCTGTATGAGAGTAGCCTTTATCTATTTTATCATCAATTGGAATTACATTAAGTTTATGTGGATATTTTTTTGAAAAAAGAGAAAAAGAAGTAGCTAACTCTTTAAAAATAAAACTTCCAAATTTTTCATATTTATATTTAATTAAAAACTCTATATTTTCATACTTATAAAAACTTATTACATCATCTTTTTTTATAAATTCTGGCTTTAGTAATCTTTTACAACTTTTACAAATATGATTTACACTAAATCCATCACATACCACACATTTAAAAATCTTCCTTATCCTTTGGTTTATATTTAAATAAAAGATATAAAGCTATTGCACTTCCTATGCTAAAAATACCTACTCCACTCCAAAAAAGTTTCATATTTCCACTAGCACTACCTCCCATTATCATACCAATACCAAAAAACATCAAAACTGCCGCACTAACTCCTGCTTTTTCTGCAGGTGTGAGTTTTCTATCTTTATAATCTTGCATCAAAATCCTTTGAAATGTTTTTCATAATTATATTTTAAAATATCTTCATTGTTATCACATTTTGTAATAGAAATTTCTTTGCCAGAATTATAAAAAATAGTGTCTTGGTCAAACTTTTTTGCTAAAGAAATAGCATCATCTTTTTCTATATCATAAATAATAAAACTCTCTTCAGAATGGTCAAACAACTCTCCTATACTTGTCATATAATCATATCCTTGTATCTTAATAGCACTCTCTAGCTCTGTATTTCTAATAAAATTTAAAAAATCATTAAGTATCAAATCTTTTGGATTGTGAGCAGTAATTATTGCAAATTTTCTATCTAAAAATTCTTTATTAGCCGGAATAAATTGAAAACTAATCCAATTTCTTCCATCTATTGTATTTATTAAAAATTTTGTATATTTTAAATAATCTTTATATTTTTTCTTAAAATCAAGGACAAGTTTATTATCTACTAAAAGTCCATCTTCTGCTTCATCATATATGCATTTGCCTATATAATCTCCTATTCCAATTACATCAAACTTCATTATTCTCCTTTTTAATGTTATAATAACTAAAAAAAGGTTATAAATGAAGAAAATACTTCTTTTTTTAATTGCTTTAGCTTTATTTAGTGGATGTAGTCTAAAAAACGCTTTTAAAAAAGATATTTTATATGAAAAAACTTTAAAATATACTCAAAGAGGAGAAATTGTAAACTCACTTGAAACAAAAGCTTTAATTGATGCAATATACTTAAATCCTTTATATCCTAAAAAGTTTAATAATCAAACATTTTTGATAGGAGTTTATAACGACTTTAATAATACTTTAATAAATAATGAGTTTAATTTAAGTCTAAATAATACAAAACCTATAAAAATTTCAAAAAATATACCATCTTTTATTCCTTATAAATTTTATCCATTTTATAATAGCTGGATGAAGTATTATTTAGTAGAATTTAATACTACTGCAAAACCTTATGTTTTAACCTATAAAAGCAAACACTGGGGAGAAGTAAATCTTACTTTTTAAGAAGTTTATGAAGAGTTAAATTATTATCTCCAAAAATATGAGAATATATTACAAAATTAGCTAAAACTCTCTTCCCATATTCTCTACTCTCATCATAAGGTATCAATTCCATACTTAAAAAAGGCTCAAATTCTCCTTTATATTTAAAGTAAGGTTTGATTTTTCTATTTACAAATCCAATCCCTCCATTATAAGCATATGCCACCATTAAAGGATTATGAAGATTATTAAAAAGCCATTTTAAATGCTTAACTCCAAGTCTTATATTTTCATTATAATCAAACTGCTTAAATACATCACTTTTATAACTTCTAATTAAAAAAGGCATTATCTGCATTGTACCTAATGCATAACTTCTAGAAACACTAGCAGGAATAAATCTGCTCTCTTGTCTTGCTATTGCATATACAAATGCTTTAAAAGAAATATTTTTATCTTTATAGATATCTGGAGTTATAAAAAAATTGTATTTATAATGAAATGCTTTATCAAGAGCTATAGCTTTTAGAGCAATTGATTTATTACTATCAAGTTTTTTAGCCAATTCATATGGATTTTTGTATTTTAAATCATTAAAAAATTTTAAAACATCCCAAGGGTTTGTCTGATTGTATAAAGGTTTTTTAATTGAATTATAAATTATATTTGTTTTTATGTTCGTAAACTTTTTGCCAGCTTCTTCATAGGCATATAATGTATAAAAATTCACTCTTTTTCTTAAAAGAAGATTATTTAAATACCCCTCTTTCTTAGTAATTAACCATAACCAAAAATTAACCTTATCACTTTTTTGCATACTCATTAAAATATCAAAAGCTCTTTTTTTATCATTAAGTGTCATTGCATTTAAAAAAAGCCACCATTTTACTCTATCACTAAATTTTTTATAATCTAATTTATTTAAAGAGTGTTTTATCTTATTTAAATGATTTACTACTGCACTTTTTACAAATAAATAAAAATACTTATCTTCAAATAAACTAAAATCTTCAATTGGTTGGTCTATTTTTTTGCTAGGATAGTTTAAAATAAAATAATACCCTAAATCTCTATTACTAAATACTTTAGAAAAGTCATTAGTTAAAAATATTTTTACTGCTTTTTTTTGAATAGATTTAGGAAGTTTCATATATAAATAAATCAAATCTTTAGTGCTTAAAGTAGAAATAGTTCTTAAAGATAGCCCATTATTTAAAATACAAGCAATATCAACTTCTCTTAAATACTCTTTTTTTACATTTACGCATTTATATAAACTTTTAAACTCAGGAAATTTTGCAAGTAATCTTGTATGTTTAAAAAGTTTAACTTTATATAAAGAAGTATAAGCTTTAAAAGCTAGAGTTGAGCTATTTGTCTCTCTCATAAACTCAGTTAAATAAAAATCCCTGACATAACTTTTTGGATGTGTTAAAATCTCAGATAAATTAAGAGAAAAAAGAAAAAGAGGTAAAAATATTAAACTTTTTTTCAATATAAACTCGCAATTAAATTATTTATAAGGATTTGTAAAAACTCAAGTGCTAAAATCAAAATAATTGGAGCAATATCAATTCCTCCAAAAGTTGTAGGAATATACCTTCTAATATATCTATAAACAGGCTCCGTTACATTCCACAAAAATCTCACAATTGGATTATAAGGATTTGGCTGCACCCATGTAATAAGTGCTGCAATTATGACAATCCAAATATATATACTAATTAATAAATTAATAAATTGCAAAATCGAAATAAGTAATGCATTCATCTAAACTCCATTTTTTATTTAATTTTATCAAAATTATCTTCTTTTAACCACTTCTTTTAAATAAGGTTTCATAACTTTATACAAATCTTTAATTTCAGCTCCGTGTTTTTGATTAATAAGAAGCTCTCTTAATGGCATAAATAATTTTTTGCCTTTAAGCCCTGTATTTTTTTGAAGGCGCTTTTTAAAATCATCATAATTTTCTTCTAATTCATTTTCTAAAATCTCTTTTTTTAATATTTCTCTTTCATTTTTAAACTCTTCATCAACTGATTTTTCAAAAACTTTATCAAATTTTTCTTTAACTTCTTTTAAAGTAGAGCTTTCATCTTTAAAAATTTCTAAAAGCCCTTCATATACCTCATTTACTCCAAATCTTTTTGCAAGATTAGTTAATTTTTTCATATGCTCTTTATTTAAAAACTTAAGTTTTTCTATATCAAATTTAGCAGGAGCTTTTGAAATTTTACTTAAATCAAAAAAATCAATTGCTTCATCTATTGTAAATACTTCTTTTTCAAATGTATTTCCAAGCAAAATCAAATAATTTGCAATCGCTTCTGGCAAAAAACCTTCTTCTAAAAGCCATTTTACACTGCTTGCATTATCACGTTTACTCATTTTTTTGCCATCTTCATTTAAAATAATTGGCAAATGAGCGTATTTTATTTCTTTATCATATCCAAGCGCATCTCTTATTGCTATTTGTTTTGGAGTATTGCTTAAATGGTCTTCTCCTCTAATAACCAAAGAGATATCATAAAGCATATCATCAACACTACACGCAAAATTATATGTAGGAGTAAGGTCTTTTCTTAAAATAACAAAACTATCAATATCAAATGGAGAAAATTCAATCTCTCCTTTTATTAAATCATTAAATTTTATAGAGTTTTTAGGTTTTTTAAATCTTATTACAAAAGGTATTTTTTGCTTGATTTTCTCTTCTACTTCTTTAGAAGTCAAATTTTCGCATTTTCCAGAATATCTATATGCTCTTTTTTCTTTTTTAGCCTTTTGCCTTTCATTTTCTATATCTTCTTCAGAGCAAAAACACACAAATGCTTTTTTTTCATCTAAAAGTTTTTTTGCCATTTGCTGATGAATATGAAAATTACTTGATTGATATACAACCTTATCATATTTTATTCCAAATAAATCAAGTATTTCTAAAATCTCTTTATCTTTACCTTCTATATTTCTCTCTTTGTCCGTATCTTCTATTCTAATTAATAGTTTTTCATTATTTTGTCTTGCAACTATATAATTAAAAATAGCCACTCTTAAATTTCCAATATGCATATCTCCCGTTGGGCTTGGCGCAAATCTTAACATCAAATTTCCTTACTTGCTTCTAAAATTTCATCTACTTTTTTTATTTTAACAATGTATTTTACCAAGTCTTCAAATAATTTGAAAAGCTCTTGAGCTACATCTTCTAAAGATTTTAACTTTTCATAATAAAAATCTTTATTTTCTTTTGTTACACCCTCTTTTTTTAATACATCTAAAATTTCTCTTCCAATATCATGTATTTGCTTATGTAATTCAAGCAATTTATTATATTTATTAAAACCTTTTAAAATAGCAGATATTTTAGGATTTAAAAGCCATTTGCCAAGCGCACAATTTTTATCATCTAAGCTATAAATTTTCTCATCCACTCTCTCTTTTGTAACGGAAGAGTATAAATTTGACTTATAAATAATATGATGTATTTTAAATGTAATTAAAATAAGCTTTAGCATATTAATCTCTGTAATATCACTTACATCATTTAAATCTTTTTGAAGAGTATATAAAAGTTTCTCAAACTCTTCTAATGTATGATAAGAAGTATTTCCAATTTCAACTATTTGGTTTGTATTTTCAGTTATACTCATAAATTGTTGCTGAAGAGTTTGAATAGTAATTGCAATCTCATTTGTTGCTTTTTGAGTTTTCTCAGCTAAACTTCTTACATTATCTGCAACTACTGCAAATCCTCTCCCATGCTCACCTGCTCTAGCGGCTTCTATTGCAGCATTTAGTGCTAAAAGATTTGTTTGGTCTGCAATATCTTTAATAAGCTCCACTATATTAGAGATTGAAGTAATATGCTCATTCATCTGCTCTACTTCAGAAGAAGTTTCATTTACTTTTTGAGATAAAATTTCAAAATTTTCTTTTGCCTCTTGCATTTTTTTAAAAGTTTCATTTGCCTGATTTGAAGAAGCTTTTACTTTAGTTGCAATCTCTTTAAAAGAGTGGTCAATATCAAATATATTATCTCCTACTAGTTTCAAATTTGCGCTCACTCCCCCATCTATTTCTATAAACTTATTTGCAAGCTCAGATATCAATTCTACTTTTTTTGAAATTTTAAGAGATTCTGATACTTTTTGAAATTCTTCTGCTACATTCCTAAATTCCCCATGAAGACCACTTGGCATAATATATCTGTAGTCTTGCCCTTCAATTATACCTTTTATAGTATTTTTTGCTTCTCTTAGCAAATCTTCAATTTGGTCAAGCATTTCATTAATATTCCATGCAATTTTTTCTTCTTTACTCTCTTCTCCATCAACAATAATTCTATGATATAGCTCTCCATTATAAGCTTTTTTTACAACATCTTCAATTTTATCTAATACCTCTTTATTCTCTTTTTTTTTGCCAAATAGCATCTTTTATCCTTTTTGCAAATCAAATACTAATTTATGATATTTGTCTACTAAATTATCATCATTTGCTTCTAAAAGCTCTTTTAAAAGCTCATAACTAGCACTCATACCACCACTCATCTCTGCTTGTTTTAGCTGTTTATAAATCTCACTTATAGTTTCTATACCTTTTCTACTTGGCTTTTTTCTAAATGATGTATAACCTATAATATTCCCATTTAAATCCAAATCTGGCGTAATATAAGCTAAAACCCAATAAAATCCACCATCTTTTCTAAGGTTTTTTACAAATCCAAAAAACTCTTTTTTACTCTGAATCAAATCCCAAAGAATTTTAAAAGCAATTTTTGGCATATCAGGATGACGAATAATATTATGATTAGCCCCTATTAGCTCAAATCTGCTCCATCCCGCCATCTCTACAAAAATTCTATTACAATAAGTAATAAAACCTTTTGTATCAGTTTTAGAAACAATAAAATCATTATCACTTAGAATTTTTTCTTCATTTTTGATATTTTTTGGAGCATCAAGCTTTGAGAGTCTTTTGCCAGATTTTAATTTTTCTTCGGTTTTTTTATTAAGCATAATATTCCTTTAAAATGGCTTAGCTAAAGTAAGATATAAAATAAATACAAAAATCAAATAACTAATCCAATAGCTAATTTCTGCAAATTTAATAGAAATCGGCTTTTTTAGAAAAAATTTTATAAGATAAAATAAATTTTCTACAGCTAAAATTAAAGCTAAAGTAATTTTTAGATGAAGCCATCCATTTGTCAAATCATGAGGGTTTAATTTTATTAATTTAACTCCTAAATAAAAACTAACAATCAAAAAAAATAGACTTAAAAATCCAAAAATATAACTCTCACTAAAAACTTTATGCTGCAAAGACTTTATAAACTGAAGCAAAAACAAAACCCAGCTAACTACTACAATTATATGTAAAACAAAATAAAACATACTATAGCCTTCAAATTTTTTATTATTTTATAATATTTCGAAAAAAATGTTATAAAAATTTAACATAAAGTTAATAAATTTTTTACCTTTTAATAAAAATCACTGACACTTTATTTTAAATAAAAACAAAAGACCCATTATTTAGGGTCTTTTGCTACTTCTTTACCATTAACTCTAACAATTACATGATTTTCATCTACATCAAATTCTACTTTATCACCTTCTTTTACTTTACCTTCAAGTATTAGCTCAGCTAGTTTATCTTCTACTACATCAGCAAGCGCTCTTTTTAGAGGTCTTGCACCAAATACTGGGTCAAATCCAACCTCAGCAATAAAGTCTTTTGCTCTTTCAGTTAAATTAAGCTCAATATCTCTCTCTTCAAGTCTTTTCTTAATTTTTCTAAGCAAGATATCCACAATTTGTTTAACTTGCTCTTTTCCAAGTGGATTAAATACCACTACTTCATCAAGTCTGTTTAAAAATTCTGGTTTCATTCTTCTTTTTAATTCTGCCCAAACTGCTTCTTTTCTAGCTTTAGGGTCTTTAATTTCCATAATAATATCACTAGCAATATTACTTGTTAAGATAATAATAGTGTTTTTAAAATCAACCGTTACACCTTTATTATCTGTAAGTCTTCCATCATCAAGCACTTGTAATAAAATATTAAATACATCTGGATGTGCTTTTTCAATTTCATCAAATAAAATTACACTATATGGTTTTCTTCTAACAGCTTCTGTTAATTGTCCACCTTCTTCATATCCTACATACCCAGGCGCTGCACCAATAAGTTTTGATACAGAGATTTTATCCATATATTCACTCATATCAAATCTAATTAAAGCTTTTTCATCATCAAATAAAAATCTAGCCAAAGTTTTTGCTGTTTCAGTTTTACCAACACCTGTTGGACCTAAGAACATAAAGCTTCCAATTGGTCTATTTGGGTCACCAAGCCCTGCTTTATTTCTTTTAATTGCTCTTGCTACAGCTTTTACAGCTTCATCTTGTCCAACAACCCATTTTTTAAGCTCATCTTCAATATGTAATATTTTCTCAAGCTCACTTTGAAGCATTTTAGATACTGGAATTCCTGTCCATTTGCTCACAACATCAGCAACTGCTTCTTCATCAACTGCACTTTTTAGAAGTGTTCCTTCTTTTTGCATTTCTTCCCATTTTTTCTCAAGCTCTTCAAGTTTTTTCTTAAGCTCTACTATTTTTCCATATTCAATTTCAGCAGCTTTATGGAAATCTCCCTCTCTTTTTGCAATTTCTGCTTCGTTTTTGAGTTTTTCAATTTGCTCTTTAATATTTGCAATTTCTTTAAGTATTCTTTTTTCTTCTTCATATTTTGCTTCAAGCTGTCTTTTTTTCTCTTCTAAATCAGCAAGTTGTTTTTCAATTTCTTGAAGTCTTTTTTTAGCTTTTTCAGTTTTTGCACCTTCCATTTCAAGTGCTTGTTTTTCAACCATTAATTGCTCAATTTCTCTTTTAATTTTTGCAAGCTCAAATGGCTCAGATTCAATTTGCATTCTAATCTCAGCTGCTGCTTCATCGATAGCATCAATTGCTTTATCTGGTAAAAATCTATCAGTTATGTATCTATCAGTAAGTTTTGCTGCTGCTACTAATGCTTCATCTAAAATTTTTACTTTATGGTGTGCTTCAAGTCTATCTTTAAGACCTCTTAGAATTCTAATTGCTTCATTTACGCTTGGCTCATTAACCATTACAGGTTGGAATCTTCTTTGAAGCGCTGCATCTTTTTCAAAATATTTTCTATATTCTTTTAGTGTTGTTGCACCAATAGTTCTAAGCTCTCCTCTTGCAAGTGCTGGTTTTAAGATATTTGCAGCATCCATGCTTCCTTCACTAGCCCCTGCTCCTACAATTGTATGAATCTCATCAATGAATAAAATAATATTTGGATTTGCTTTTACTTCATCCACAACAGCTTTAAGTCTATCTTCAAATTCACCTCTATATTTTGCACCTGCTATTAAAGAAGTCATATCAAGTGCAATAATTCTTTTATTTTGTAATGAAGTTGGCACTTCTTTTTTAACAATTCTCTGAGCTAACCCTTCAACTAGTGCTGTTTTACCAACACCAGGCTCACCTAGTAAAATTGGGTTATTTTTAGTTTTTCTAATAAGAATTTGAGTCATTCTATTAATTTCTTCATCTCTACCAATTACAGGGTCAAGCTCACCTTTTCTTGCTTTTTCAGTTAAATCAATTCCATATTTATTAAGCGCATCTAAATTCTCATCTGCACTTTTGCTTTCAATTTTTTTATCACCTCTTATTGCTTCAAGAGTCTTTTTAAGCTCCATTAAATCTACATATTTACCAAGTACGTCTTTGAATAAATCAAGATTTGCAATAAGCCATGTATCAACAGCTATATATTTATCTCCCATTTTAGTTGCAAGAGCTTCTGCTCTTTGTAAACTTTCAATTAATTCTCTTCCAATTCTAATTGATTCTTTTGTAATTTGGTCTACTTTTGGAAGTCTATCAACTGCGCTTTTTACTTCAAGCTCAATTGCAGTTTTATCAACTCCCATTTTATTTAGTGCTTGATTTAGCACTGAATTTGTATTTGTTAAAAGTCCCCACAATACATGTAATGGATGTACTTCTGGGTTTTTGTTATGAAGTGCAAGAGATAATCCACTCTCAATTGCTTCCATCATTTGATTGGTTAATTTCTCAAATAGTTTTTCCATTTTCGCTCCTTAAAAGTTTTAGTTGATGTTATTATATCAACTTTAGTCATTTCTTGTCAATGTTTTTAAATTATTTTTTTTACAAATTTTTAAAGCACATAAAAATTATAACACCTTTTCTTGATTTTTAATATAAATTAAAATAGAATTTCAAAAACTGCTAAGGAGTTTAATTGAAAAAAATTTTATTTATTTTAATAATAAGTTTAGCGCTATTTGCTAAAGAATCAAAACAAAGTAGACTTGCAGCATATGAAAAGTTTGTAAAAGTTGTAAATATGATAGAAGCTTATTATGTAGATGAGCTTAATACTACTACTATCATAAATAAAGCGCTAAAAGGTCTTTTACCAGAGCTTGATGCCCATTCAAGTTATCTTGATAAAAAAGCTTATAAAGAGCTTAAAATTCAAACAAATGGAGAATTTGGCGGACTTGGAATAGTAGTAGGAATGAAAAATGGAGTGCTTACAGTAATCTCACCAATAGATGATACTCCAGCAGCAAAAGCTGGTCTAAAAGCTGGAGATGTAATACTTAAAATAAATGACAAAGCAACGCTTGATATGAGTTTAGATGAAGCAGTTAATTTAATGAGAGGAAAACCTGGTACAAAAATAACTCTTACAATTGTTAGAAAAGGACAAAAACCATTTAAAGTAACTATCACAAGAGCTATTATTAAAATAAAATCTGTAAAAGAAAAAAATATAAAAGATTATCCTCAAATAGCATATATAAGAATTAGCTCATTTGACAAAAATGTAGTAAGCTCTCTTAAAAAAATACTTCCTAAACTAAAAAAAGAAGGTAAAAAAGGAATTATAATTGACCTTAGAAACAATCCAGGAGGGCTTTTAAATCAAGCAGTAGGAGTACTTGATTTATTTATTGATAAAGGAACTTTAGTATCTCAAAAAGGAAGAATTCCAAGTGAAAATTATACTTATTATGCACACAAAAGCGGAACATATAAAGATATTCCAATAGTAATTTTAGTAAATGGTGGAAGTGCTAGTGCAAGTGAAATTGTAAGTGGAAGTATGCAAGACCACAAACGTGCAATAGTTGTAGGAGAGAGTACATTTGGAAAAGGAAGCGTACAAGCAATTTTACCTGTAACAAAAAATGAGGCTTTAAGATTAACTGTTGCAAGATATTACCTGCCAAGCGGTAGAACCATTCAAGCAAAAGGTGTTAAACCAGATGTAATAGTGCACCCAGGTAAAATAAAATTAGAAAATGAAGGTATTTTAATAAAAGAAAAAGATTTGAAAAATCACTTAAAAGCAGAGCTTAATCAAATAGAGCATAAAAAAACAAACAACGCTAAAAATCAATTAGATACTAAAAATGATTTACAATTAAAAATAGGAGCTGATATTCTAAAAGCGTTGATTATCCAAAAGGAGAATAAATGAAACTACTATATGAAGGAAAAGCAAAAAAAATTTATGAAACACAAAATCCTAATGAAGTAATATGCGAATTTAAAGATTCTCTAACAGCATTTAATGGTGAAAAAGCAGATACTCAAGCTGGAAAAGGTGCGCTTAATTGTGCAATTACTACTTTAATTTTTGAAGCGCTTGAGAAAGAAGGAATTCCAACTCATTTAATTAAAAAAATAGATGAAAATAAACAACTAGTAAAAAAAGTAGATATTATTCCAATAGAAGTGGTTGTAAGAAACATTGCAGCTGGAAGTCTATCAAAAAGACTTGGAATTAAAGAAGGTACAAAACTTCCATTTCCTATAGTAGAATTTTATTATAAAAATGATGAATTAAATGACCCTTTAATTAATGATGACCATGCAATGATTTTAAATTTAGTTAATGATAGAGATGAGCTTGATATTTTAAGAAAATATGGAAGAGAGGTAAATGAATTTTTAATAAAATTTTTTGACAAAGTTGGTTTAATTTTAGTAGACTTCAAAATTGAATTTGGTAAAGACAAAGAAGGCAATATAATTTTAGCAGATGAAATTACTCCTGATAGTTGCAGACTTTGGGATAAAAAAACAGGTAAAAAGATGGATAAAGATTTATTTAGATTTGATTTAGGCGATATTAGTGAAGCTTATAATGAAGTGTTAAATAGATTAAAGGAATCAAAATGAAAATAGCTATAAATGTTCATCTAAAAAAAGGCGTACTTGACCCTCAAGGAAAAGCAGTTTTACATGCACTTGAGACTTTAGGATTTAAAGATGTAAAAGATGTAAGAGTGGGTAAACAAATTTTAATAGAAATTGATACTGAAGATAAAGAAAAAGCTATAAAAGAAGCAGAAGAGATGGCAAAAGAGCTTTTAGCAAATCCTGTTATTGAAAATTATGAAATAGAGGTTAAGGAATGAAAGTAGGAATTGTAGTATTTCCTGGGACAAATTGTGATAGAGACACAAAATGGGCATTTGAAAAAATAGGAGCTCAAGCTGAATTTATTTGGCATAATGAAAATGAGCTAAAGAGCTATGATTTAGTAGTACTTCCTGGTGGATTTAGCTATGGAGATTATTTAAGAAGTGGAGCAATTGCGAGATTTTCTCCTATTATGAAAAGTGTAAGTGAATATGCCAAAAAAGGCGGATATGTATTAGGTATTTGTAATGGATTTCAAATTTTGCTTGAATCACATTTACTTCCTGGTGCTATGACTAGAAATGAAAATTTAAATTTTATATCTAAATTCCATCACTTAAAAGTAATAAACAATAATAATAAATTTTTGCAAAACTTAAAAGAAGGAGATATTATAAATATCCCTATAGCTCATGCAGAAGGAAACTACAAAGTAGATGAAGATACTTTAAAAAGTATGTATGATAATGAGCAAGTTTTGCTTAAATATTGCGATAAAGATGGAAATGAATTAAATCCAAATGGAAGTATTGATTGTATTGCTGGAATATGCAATAAAGAAAAAAATGTATTTGGACTTATGCCTCATCCTGAAAGAGCAATGGAGAGTATTTTAGGTGGAAGTGATGGAGTTAAAATGATTGAAGGTTTTCTCAAATGAAAAAATTAATTTTTTTAATTCCTTTTTTGCTTTTTGCGTATAAAGTAGATATTAAAAAATGGGATAAACATTACACTTTTTATCAGTTTTTAAAAGATTATAAACTGCCTTTAAAAATATATTACAATTTAAACACTAAAGTAAAAAGAGAAGTTAGACATATTCCAGCTGGAACACTCTATTTTATACTAAAAGATAATAACAATTTCAAACAAGCATTAATTCCATTAAATTCTAAAAATCAACTTCAAATAATCAAAAAAAATAATAATTACATAGCAAAAATAGTACCAATTATCTATGATACAACTCAAAAAAAAGCATCTATTACTATACATAAATATCTCTCTTATGATATCTATAAAGCTACTGGCTCAAATCTTTTAACGCGTAAACTTATTAACATATTTAGCGATAAAATAAATTTTAAAACTATTCCTAAAAACACTAAAATAAATATCATTTATGAAGAAAAATCAAGATTTGGACAAGTTAAAGATATAAAAATATTATTTGCATCTATCCAAAATAGATTTTATCACTATATGGCATTTTTAAATCCAAAAGATGGAAGATATTACGATGAGCATGCTAAAAGCTTAAAAGGAATGTTTTTAACAACTCCTGTTAGATATAAAAGAATATCATCAAGATTTGGTCTAAGATTTCATCCAATTCTTCATAAATGGAGAATGCATGATGGAATTGATTATGTAAATAGAATTGGAACACCTGTACATGCAGTAGCAGATGGTAAAATTATTTATAAAGGATGGATGAAAGGATATGGAAGAGTTGTTAAAATAAAACATAAAAATGGATATATCACATTATATGCTCATCTTCATGGATGGCCAAGAGGAATTTATAATGGCAAATGGGTAAAACAAGGTCAAACTATAGGATATCTTGGAAATAGTGGTTTATCTACTGGACCTCATTTACATTTTGGAGTAATGCATTATGGAAAATGGATAAATCCTACAAAAATCAGAAAGTCTTCAAAAATTACTCTTTGGGGCAAAGCTAGAAGAGAGTATTTTAGTTATATCAAAAAATTCATTAAAGATAATAACATAGCACTAAAATGAGAATACTTTTTATTTTAATTCCTTTTTTTGTCTTTGCATCAGATTTTATCATAAAATACCAAAACCTAAAACCATACTATTATAAAAACCAGATAGTAAATCTAAATATAAAAGTCATTTCTCCTTATCCTAATGTTATGTTTTTAAATTCATCTAACACTCAAATAAATATCTCTCAAATAACTCCTTATATATACGAGCTAAATACCACATTTAAAGCTGATAACAAAAACAAAAGTATTGAAATATATACTCCTGAAGAATCTCAAATAATTAATTTAAACAAAATAATAAAAACCAAACCCTTAAATAAAATAAAAAATTTCTCAGGAGTGTTTGCTAATAATCTTAATATTTTAAATCCTATTGCCTCAAAATATGATACTAACCATACTATCCTTTCCTTTACTATAAAATGTAAAAATTGCAATATTAAAGATTTTAATTTAACTAATGAGCAAAATTTAACCCTTATCTCATCTAATGAGGCAAGTTATTATATTATTCTGCCAAAAAATCAAAAAAAACTTACATTTTTTTATTACAATCTAAAAGAAGAAAAGTTTAAAAAAATAGTAATTCCAATAATACTAAAAGAAGAGACTATAAGCACTCAAACCCAAATAACTCCAAGTGAAAACAAATTTTTTACTCCACTAAATATATTGCTGCTTGTTTTAATTGCAATTACTTTATTAATCTTTATAATTTTTCAAAAAATATTTATTTTAATTTTTCCTATCATTTTTGCAATTTTTATAGGATTAGAGTTTATTCCAAAAGGAGAAATTACATTAAAACCAGGAATGGAGCTTAAAATTTTACCTACTAAAAATTCTACTACTTTTTAT
>Ga0256831_1000391_pt1 | contig 22766 bp, 12 predicted proteins | sample 132544metaG_FD_189087 | JGI IMG/M metagenome (GOLD analysis project Ga0256831, IMG submission 189087) | Hydrothermal vent microbial communities from Lau Basin, Pacific Ocean - 132-544 | ecosystem: Environmental > Aquatic > Marine > Hydrothermal vents | place: Pacific Ocean: Lau Basin | collected... | reverse complement strand
AGCATGTCTCTGCGACGCATGTCGAAAAAGGCAATACCAAATCCGGTTTGAATTAACTCAATGTCGCGCTCGTAAAAAATAGCCTTTAAAAGGTTTTTGATATTGGTATTTGAGCTAAGCGGTGGCAACAACCCCCGTTGGGTACGACTACCATTGTTAACAATATTAATGGCTTCGGCCAGGTTACCCAAGCGGGCATTGGCTTCGGCTTTGATAAGGTCGTTTTCGGCCACTAAAAAGTCGTTAACCTCGCCAATACGGGTTGAAATGGCATAGGGATAGCGGGTGTATTCATAGTTTGAAAAATGGTAATAGCCTCTTTCGGGTTTCATGTTGTTAACAGAGTTGTAGCTAAAATCGGTTTGCAGACGATGGTCGTCCGATTGTGGTTTTGGCGGGTTATGGCCGTTGTCGGGAAATCGCCACGGGTAGCGGCTGTCCATTAAATTGATTATCCGGCAATCGATACGTGCCCATCCCGGACGAACGGTGTAAATACGAAACCAGCTAATCCAGGTGGTGTTATCCATATACGGCGACAAGGGGCGCTCAATGCCATTGTTGGCGTAATTTAAAACACGACCCCAGTCGGTTTGGTCGTTTTCAGCTTTGTTGCGGGGCATGTAAACCAAAAAACGAGCGGCGAACGAGCTTGCCAGCTGAGCCAACTCCGATGAAGAATAACTTGACCCGTTAATCCAGTCATCGGGAACAGTAAAGGAACTGCTATTGCAGATTTCGATACATTTATCCAACGACTTCAATGCCTCTTCAGTACCTTCCTGATAGGTTGATATAGGGATGTCGGTTTCGGGCGAATTTTCGTTAACAATAAAAACCTTGTCGTAAACCATGCTCAGGTACCCCATGGTGATGCCGTGAACAAAATAGGTAAACGCTCTGGTTAAGTCGGTTTTGTCGGATCCGTTAATATCGATTACCATGCCCTTGTTAAGCGCCTTTAAAACATTGGCGGTTTGATTAAGGGTGGCATACATATCGGAATAGTAGGTTTCAAAAATGTAGGCATAGGTATAGGAAGTTGTGTTGTTAAACGGGATTCTCGGCTCCATGGAAAGATGATACATGCCGCTGTTGGCCCATGAGCAGGTTCCCTGATCGGCGGCAACCCACATTCCCATTCTTGGCGAAATGCTTGAGTTGTTGGCCATAAACCAGTTGTAAAACGAACTTTTTGCTATGCTATATACGTTTCCCGGATCGGAAAAAACAATGTCTTTATTGGGTTTGTTTTTATAGTCCACATCCAGCTCCTTTGTGCAGGAGGTGAAACCAACGGTAAACAAAAACAATGTTAATGCTATAATATGTTTTATTTTCATGTTGAAGTTGTTTTAAAAGTTTAATGTTAATGAACCTGTAATAACCCTGTAGTTGGGATAGCCGAAATTATCAACCGGATAGTTGGTCAGGTCGCTGCCCGAAGCCACTTCGGGGTCGTATCCTTTGTATTTGGTAAAGGTTAAAAGGTTGCGCGATTGAACCCCGATTTTAAATCCTTTGACAAAACTTAATTTCAGATTTTTAAGCTGGTTCCGGCTTAAAGAATAGTAAAGCGAAAGCTCTCGCAGCTTAATATAGGACCCGTCTTCGATGAAATAGGAGTTGATGCCCGTTCCATCGTAGAAATTGTTGTAGTAGTTGATGGTTTTCTTTTCCGAATTTGGTTTGCCGTATTGATCGAATACCAAATCGCGCTGGTCGCGGAAGGTATATTGACGGGTGTAGTTATATATATCGCCTCCTTTTTTCCATGAGAAAAGAAAATACAAATCGAAGTTGTAAATTTTAAATGAATTGCCGAGCGAGAGGTTAAAGTCGGGGTTTCCGTCACCAATTTGTACCTTGTCGCCCAACCCGTCGCCATCGAGGTCAACTTTAATGGCCAGCTCGTCTGTAGTACTTTGACTGCCTTTGGGAACCACATATCCATCGGAGTTCACTTCGTAATCGTCGATGGTTTTTCCTTCGGGAAGTTGTTTTTCCATCTGGTCGAGGGTTCGTACCCAGTCGTATCCGTACATAATGCCAAAGGTTTCGCCACTTTTAATGTAAAAGGCATTTCGCGGGCCGGTGGTATATTCGGGGATATCGATACTAATCACTTTTTGTCTGATGCGGTCGAAATTGATGTTTATGTTCCAGCTAAAGTGTTTTGCTGAAAAAAAGCGTCCGTTTAAGGAGGCTTCCCACACCTTTGCCCCCATTGTTCCTACATTTTGCCACTGGTTGGGGAAACCCAAATGTGATGGTAATGGTGCCAGTGCGAAAGCTCCATCGGTTACCGATTGCGAATAGGTTCCTTCAAACGAAAAGATTTTCAAAAAGTCAACGTTTAATCCTATTTCTATTTCAGTGGTTTCGGAAGGCCTCAAATCTTTATTGCCTAGGTTTCCGGGAATAACGTTTCCATTGGTAACGTTGTAGGTTTCGTATTGATACGAAAATCCCGGACGCTGCCCTGAGGTTCCGATGGAAGCCCTTACTTTTAACTCATCAATACCGTTAATGGTGAAGTCTTCACTAATACGGTATCCCAGCGAAAACCGGTAATAGGGGTTCCATCGCACATTAGGCCCGAAAAGAGACGAAGCATCGTAGCGGAAAAGTGCCGAAACCAGATATTTATCTTTGTAATCGGCATCTAAAATACCAAAGTAATTGATGGCTACAATTTTGCCTTCGTACGAATCCATGCTTGCCTTGGTGGGGTCGGTGTTACCCAGTTGCGGAACGCCTGTTACCACAAAATCTTTTCCCAAAACCCAATAATCGTTGTATGAAGAGCTTTCGTACAGATAACTCAGCTTTAACTTTGTGGTAAAGTCGCCAAACTGCTTGTTAAGGTTGGCTGTAAACTGAAAGTTGTTGTTCATTTCGGCATAGTTGCTTTTATAAAGCGAACCCCCTATGGTTTGTCCGTTTCCGGCGAGATATCCTTTGGGGGTGTAGGTGTTCCAATATTTGCTGCGAAATTCATAGGTGTATTTTGCATTCATCGAAATCCATGTTAAGGGATTCCAGGTACCAATAACGTTGCCTATTAAACTGGTTCTTTTAGCCAGTTTATCCCTATAGTATAATGGGTACAACGGGTTTTCGGCCACGCTCCAGGGGTCGGGTAAAATTTTGTAAGGCGTTCCATCATCGTTGGGAGCTTCCAAATCCACATCGGGCGAAACAAACAGTAAATCGTTAAACGATTTGTACGAGCCGGGATTGTTGGATTTGGTAAATATCATCAGGTTTGATGTGGAGAGTTTTAATTTTGGCGACAGATGATAATCGAGGTTTACCCGTAAGTTGTTACGGGTATATCCACCCGTTGAAAACACAATGCCCTGTTGGCGGTTACGCTCGTAAGAGATTAAAAAGTTAACCCCCTTTTTACTTCCGGCAGCCGAAAGGTAGTTGTTGGTATAAACTCCGTTGTGAAAGAATTTTTTTTGATGGTCGATAAGCCGGGCGTAAGGCTGGTCGGCCCAGGCACTGTCGGTAACTTTCCTGTTTCCTATTAAAATATTACCGAGCGAATCGTATAATACGCCTCTGTATTTTGTGTAATCGGTGTGCTCTTCCCAGTCGTCGGCCAGCTTATATGGATGGTGGGTAGCTTGTTGAATGTAATGGGGAATTTGTTGAATACCGTATTCGGTTCTAAAGGTAAAGCTGGTTTTATTGTTTGTGTTTTTACCACGTTTGGTGGTAATTACAATTACGCCGTTTCCCGCCCGCGAACCGTACAGAGCAGCAGCGGCAGCGCCTTTTACAACTTCCAACGATTCGATATCGTTAACATTAATATCGGCGAGGTTTGTGTTTGTAATAATACCGTCCAGAACAATCATGGGAGCCTGGTTTCCCAACAGCGATGTGGAGCCTCTCAAACGGATGGCAGCTCCCGAGCCGGGGAGGCCTCCTGCCTGAACCACCGTAACACCGGCTACTTTGCCTTGCAGTGCCTGTACCGTTGATGGTGCCGGGCCACTGTTTAATTTATCATCACCTACTTTTGTAACGCTAATGGTCAGATTTTTTTTGGGAGTATTGGCTGCCACTCCGGCCACAATAACCTCATCCAAACCAAAGGCATCCTCTTTCATCGAAACATCAATTTTTGACTTGTTGCCAATTTCAACTGTTTCGGTACTCATTCCCATAAACGAAAACTCAAGTACTTTATCGTTATCGCTAACGGTTATTTGATAATGGCCATCCAAATCGGTTATGGTACCGTTGGTGGTTCCCTTTACCAAAACAGTAGCCCCTGTAATGGGCGTGTTATCAGACTGAAATGTAACCATTCCACTGATAACACGGCCATGATGCTGTTTTTGTTTTATCGTATCATCAACAGCCGGGGTTGCGTTTTTAACCGGTGAAGCACTTATTACATAATAATCGCTTCGCAGTTTACGATATTTTAAGTCGGTGTCTTTAACCAGTAAATCAAGTGCCTTTTCAATGGAAGGGCTGTTGATTATTTTTTCCGGTGATTTAACTTTTACGGTTTCGGAAGCCTGCACATCAATGGTAATGGAAACATCAAACTGATTTTCGAGGCTGCTTACAACCTTTTGAAGTGTTTCAGCCTGACTGTTTGGTTGTTGTGCCGGAAATCCAAAACCTGTTTTTGGAAAAACGGTTAAAAATAAAGACAAAAAAATGGCCGTAAACGCAAGTGTAACAACTTTTGTTTTCATATTGCTTTATTGGTAAGTGAATAATTTATTTTGATTCAATATTTGTTTGAAGAATTTCTGATAACGCTTTTATTATCAGCTCCTCATCGTCGGTGGGTGCCGAGCCGAATAGTTTCCGGTTTAGCATCGATTTATCAGTAATGTTAACTTCTACACCGTAGCTGTCGTCGAGAAATTGAACAACCTCTTTAACGGTACAATTGTTAAAGTGTACCTTGTTTGCTTTCCATGAAGCGTAGAGCGAAGGGTTTATCCGGTTATGAAACAGTTCCCCTTTTTTATCAACGATAACCTGTTCGCCTGGTTTGGTGATAACAAACTTACGTTTTGAAATTTCCGATTCAACCCTGACTTTTCCTTCGGTAAGAAAAACCTGCGTATGACTGTTGAGTTCGTTAACGGTAAACCGGGTACCAAGTACGGTAACTGTTATTTCGCCGGCATATACATTAAAAGGGTGAGCGGCATCTTTGGTAACATGAAAAAAGGCTCTTCCACTCATGTTGACTTTGCGTTGGAAGCTTCCCCATAAATTTGTTTCGTAACTCAGGGTGGTATTTTTGTCGAGGATAACCTGCGTTCCGTCGGGAAGGGTAACTGTTTTTAATTGAGCAGTACTGTTTTCGATAGTTACCGGTTGTATGCGTGCTGAAAAATAGTAAGCGGCACCAACCAACAGCAACCCTGTAAAAACAGCAGCAATTTTTAGCCAGATTTTCAGGTTACGGGTTTTAACTGACTGACCTTCAATGTTAATAGTTTCCAGCATTTTTTGTTTGGCTTTTTCGGTGTCAAACTTATTGGTTTCAAAAACCGTTTGATGAAAAGCCTTTTCCCAGGTGGTAAATTCGGCAGCGTGACGCTTACGAAATGTTTCTGCCTGCACTATCTCTTCGGCAGATGCTTCACCTGCAAAATAGTTGGCCAGTATATTTTCGATGGGTGTTTTCACAGTGCTAATTTTTAATGATTTTAACAGTAAATGAATGGTTGTTGTCGGTAACGCGAACAAAGTACAATCCCTTTTTCCAGTTATCGGTGTTAAACCTGATTTGTTTTTCAGAGGTAATAACTCTGTTTTCTATTTGTTTTCCGGTGAGGTCGCAAACCGTTATTCGCATATCTTTTTGGTCATCAGCGTTAAATGAAAGCGTTAACTCATTGCTAAACGGGTTCGGGAAAACTTTTAGCTGCCTCAAAGGGTTGTCGGCAATACCAACATATTTGCGTTTAAGGGGGACTTCGGTGCTCCAGCTGTTTTGATACCATTTTCCGTTGGTTTTTGCGCGTACCCTGAATTTATATTCTTTTTCAGGGTCAACCACTAAATGAATGGAGGTGTCGGTGGATGCATCGGAAATGGTAACCCAACTGCCGCTGTTTACACTTTTTTGCACTTGAAACGCTTGTGCTTCGGCTTTTCCGGGGTAGCTCCATTTTAAATCGAACTCAATGGAATCGGACCAAATTTCAGGCTCTTCAATCATTGGTTCGGGAATGATGTTCATGGCTCCTCCCACAATGGAGGTGTAGCCTCCGGCGTTAAAGCTGCCTCTTATTTTATACCATCCGTTGGAAGCGCCCCACCAGCCCATGTTAAGGTGATAGAATGTTCCGTCGTCGTCAATTTTAAGTCCGTCGCAAACCACCGAATGTCCGCCGCCCGAATTGTTTTCAACGGCCAGTACCACCGGTTTTTTATAAACCATGTTGCTATCGAGCAGCGACCAAAAAGTGGAAGAGCTACGGGAGCGATACAAGGCTGTAAACCTGAAATGCTGTGCCAGCGCGCCCGGTATCCGGTTCACATTGGAAGTGGAACCGTTGCTTTCAAAATCCATTCGCAACGAAACGGCACAATGGTAAACAATTTCTCCGGCAGCTTCACGCTGTTCCGTAGTCGAGTATTTTGCCCGATATCGTTCCAAAGCCAGCGGCCATGCATATTGCGCGCTATCAAAATCTACGGTGTAAGTCCCTCTGCTGCTTCCCGAGTTATCGGTATATGTATAGGTTCCAACTCCTTTGGGCGGCCATGTGTAATGATGCAAAATGGTAGCCTGCGAAACGGCAACACATCCGGCGGCATAATGGTTTGGTGTAAATAAATTGGTAACATTTATTAAACGTCCTTCGGCATCATGGCAATTAACCTGCCCCCACATGGTGTGAACATAAGGACCGTAAATAACAGCTGTTTGCCTGCTGTTGTGTCCAATAGTATTCTCGCCAATCCGGTTCAGGTCGTTGTAGGCAATCTCCTTTAACAGTGAAAAACCAATTTCTTTTTGAAGCGAATCGTCAAGTGCAAAATTGCTTTCAAACGAATAGGCTAAAACAGGACTTTGCTCATTAACCGATGAAACAACCACAAAACCCTGCGGTTTCAACGAAAACAGGTAAACGCTTTCGGGGGCATCGTTCTGGTTAAAAAGTACCTGCCTGTTTACAACGGAATAAGTTTCGCCCTTTTCAGCAGTAATAAACTGTTTTGCAATTGTTTCAGCCCTGTTTCGGCTAATATTTTGTGCCGATAAGTTAAAATGAACTCCCGAAAGAATTAAAAGAAAAAGAAATATGTTTTTTACTGTTTTCATCAAAAGATTTTAAAATTGAAGTTGTTTAATGTTACTTTAAAAAAAATAAAAGTAACATTAAACAACTTCGTAATACAATTATTTAAAAATAACTTTCCCGCTAAAGGGTTTGCTATTAACTTTCAAAGTATAAAAATATACTCCGGTGCTGAGGTTTAAATTTGATTTTGATATTTGAGTCGTATGGTTTCCTGTAACCTGACTACCGAGATTTTGGCTGTAAACCAATTTTCCGGTTACATCAATAACCTGGAGCTGAACATCAGCATTGTTATTGAGGGTGTAATTAATGTTTACCAGATTAGTTGCAGGGTTGGGATATACGTTAACCATTGTACTGTTGCTGGCGTTTTCGCTAACACCGGTATTGTTTTTAAACCAGGTTAATACCTCATCAAAAATGGTTTCGGTGTTTTCTCTTGTGTCGATACGGGCAGTTTCAAAAGCCCATGTCATAACATAGCCTGCGTTGGGTTTGTTAACCAAGCCACAAGTTTTTCCATACAAAGGGTAACCGTTAGGCCCCATGTTGTACATGGCTGTTGCGTTTGGTGTAACGTCAAAGGCATCGGCATACCAAAGTCCTTCGGCATAAACCCAATGAATGGGTGTAAATGTTACAATGCCATTACCGGGAGCAGCATCCAACTGTAACAGGTTAATTTCATCATCATCTACATGAGACTGGCCAACGTAAGTTTTAATTCCCATATAATCGTAAATAAACTGTCCGGCTGTAAAATCAATGGGGGCAGCCACAACATCATACATAAAATCAAGCCCTTGCAGCCAAACATCACCGCCATTGTCGATGTACTGAATGAGACTTTGGTTAAATTTATAATTATTGGTATCGCTCACATCCCACAGGTGAAGGTTTGCACCGTCATCACCGGTGTACCAGATTACCAATTGATATTTACTTAGTGTTATGAAATCAGGAGCTTTACCGGTTTCAACGGCGTTATAAATATCGTAAGTATATCCTAAATCCATCAGCGTTGTGTCGATAACAAGATAACGATCAAGGCCTATGGGGTTGGCATTATCGTTAACCAGAAGAATATTGTAAAGTCCGGGGGTTACACCCTGGTTTGAGATGGTTATTTCCGTTGAATCGGCAACTCCTGAGCCGTCGGCGGAAGTAGCTTTAACCCAAACTGTTCCGTTCCCGATACCTGAGCCGGCAGCTGTTAATAGCCCTTCGCCATCAATAGTTGCATAAGCTGTTCCGGGTGTAACCGACCAAAATATGGCCTGATTCGAAGCATTTTCGGGCAATATGTCGGTAACCATTTGAAGAGTTCCTTCGTTTTCGGTGATGGTGTTGATGTTGTTTTCGCCATGTACATCAATGCTGTTAATAGGAATGATTGTTCCGGAACTGAACTGATCAAAATAGTCGAGGCCTTCTTTAAAAAACTCGGTGGTATTGGGAGAGGTGTCAATGCGGGAGGTTTCAAAGGTGCACGTTAGCACTTTACCATCTCCTTTTTCGTTATAAATTACCGAATAGTAATCGTAAAAGTCATATCCTTCGGGACCCATACGATAAACTGGTACAGCTGTTTCGGTGGTGGTAAGGGCATCAACATAATACATGTATTCGTAGGCAAATTTAATAGTGCTCATGGTAAAGATACCGTTATCGGGCATCACATCCAGTTCGGCAACGCCATCTGAATAGAGGCCATCGTCAATGTGTGACTGGGCATAATATTGTGCGATACCGAAATAGTCGTACATCATATCTCCGGAAACAAAGTCCTGAGGGGCTATTTGATAACGGTCATACAAAAAATCGAGACCTTGCAGCCAAAACATGCCGCCACCATCAATGTATTGTTTAATGGCTTCGTTATCGGTGTTATTACCATTCCAAAAGTGTAATCCAACTCTGTCGTTTCCCGTGTACCAAATAACAAGGTCAAACCAATGCATCAGGGATAACGATGGAGAGCCACCTTCGGATGCAGCATCATAAAAGGCATAATCATACCCGGCATCGGTAATGGCCTGTTTAATAACATTAACTCTGTCAGGGGCAAAACCATTGTCATTAACCAATAAAATACTCAGACTGTATGCCTGAACAGAAATCAGCATAAAAACAGCCAATGCAATAAAAGTGAAAAATTTCTTCATAATCTTTTTGTTTAAGTTTAATTAAATAATCTTTGTGGCATCCTTTTTAACTATAGACGCTAAAATAGTGCACCAACCCCCAGCAACATTGCAAAAACATTTGAGTACATTTTTAAATTTTACAGCTATAATCAAAAAACAAAAAAAACGGGGAAGCAAAAATATTTACTTCCCCGATAGTTATATAGTCGGCTAGCGGTAAGCCTGATTAATGTTTAATAATTTTTCCGGATGTAACTCCGTTTTCAGAAGTAATTTTATACAAATAGAGTCCTCTTGCGAGGGAAGCTGTGTTTATTTTAAACCCTTCGCCGCTAAATGATGCGTGTAGTTGTAAAACTCTAATACCATGTAAATTATAGAGTTCAAAGTCAGCCTCCGAAGTTTTATTAAATTGCGGTTTAACCATCAGATAATCGGTTGCGGGGTTTGGATAAACCGTAAATGAGTTATTGGCTCCGGCAAGTTCGTCAACGCCGGTGGTGGTTCTGTAAAACTCAATTACTTCACGAAACAGCTCTTCGGTATTGGCACGGGTATCGATGCGGGCTGTTTCAATGGTAAACGTCATCACACTACCGGTATTAACCCATGTGTCAATTCCTGTAAAGTAGTTTGAAAAGACATAGTCGGACGGTCCCATGCTGTAAACGGTGTGCACTCCCGGTGCAGGCTGAAGGGCATCGGCATACCACAAGGTGGCATAAACCCATTGCACAGGAGTAAGGGTACAGATACCGTTGTTGGGAACTGCATCCATTTCCGAAAGTCCCAGCCCGCCATCATCGGCATACGACTGTGCGTGATATTCTTCAATACCCATATAGTCGTAAATAAATTGTCCGGGAGTGAATGTATCGGGTGCTCCGCCAACAATATCGTACAAAAAGTCAAGACCCTGAATCCACACATGGCCGCCGTTGTTAACAAAATTGATTAACGGTGCGTTGAATTTAAAATCGGTGCTGTCGCTAACATCCCAAAGTTTAAGATCCACTCCGTCGTTACCGGTGTACCAAATCACCATATTGTAGTTTTCAAGCAGCGCTGTATCGGGATAGGTTCCGGTAACATCGGTATTGTAAACATCATAGGTGTAGCCGAGGTTCATCAGCACAGTATCCAGTTCAAGATATCTGTCGGCACCGTAGTTGTTATCGTTTACCAATAATATGGTGAAATCGGTTCCTGCACCCTGATTTGAAATGGTAATCATGGTTGAATCGGAAACTCCCGAGCCATCGTTGGCAGTGGCTTTCACCCATACGGTACCGTTTCCGGCAGGTGTTCCGGTGGCTTGCAGCAATCCGTCAGCGGTAATGGTGGCAGTAGCTGTTCCGTCAATCACACTCCAGGTTACACTGTTATCGGGAGCGTACATGGGAAAAACATCAGCCTCCATTTGTAAGGTTCCTCCGTCTTCGGCGATGGTGGAATCGCCGTTTTCGCTGTAAACATTAATGCTGTCAACGTAAATGTCGTTGTACAGATAGTATTCAAAATAAGAGAGTCCCTGATTGATTAATGTATCGGTATTATCTTGTGTATCGATACGAGCAGTTTCAACGGCAAAGTTCATTACGATTCCTTTTTTTGTAGCCGGGCCATCATATTTGTAAATACCTGAATAGTAGTTGCTAAACACATACGAGTCGGGACCCATCATGTAGCTTCCGCGGGCATCACCGGTTTTTGCCAGTGCATCGGCGTACCACAGTTCCGAATAGGTCCAAACTACGGGACTTAACCCGAAAATGCCATTGTTTACAACGGTATCCATTTCGGGCAAGCCGGTGCCGCCATCATCGGCATGCGATTGTGCGTGGTATTCGGCAATACCCATATAATCGTAAATAAATTGTCCGGCCTGAAAGTTTGTTGGTGTATTTGCAATATCATACAGGTAATCCAATCCCTGCACCCAAACAATACCACCGTTATCAATATATTGTTTTAATGGAGCATTGAACTGAATGTTTGTTGAATCGGAAGTATCCCACAAATATAAATCAATGCCATCGTTTCCGGTGTACCAAATTACGGCCGATGAACGTGCCAGTGTAGCCGAATCGGGATAGGTTCCGGTGTTGACGGTGTTAAAAACGGTATAGCTGTAACCCAGGTTGATAAGTGATGTTTCGATAACCTGATAACGGGTTGGATCGTTGTCGTTGTCGTTTACCAGCAGCACTTCAAAGCTGTTTCCACCCCCCTGATTGGTAATAATTACCATCATGGAGTCGGCCACTCCCGAACCGTCAACGGCGGTGGCTTTTGCCCAAACAGTACCGTTGCCAGAGGGTGTTCCGGTGGCCTGTAACAAGCCGTTGCTACTAATAGTGGCGGTAGTTGTGCCATCAACCACACTCCAGTCAACATCGTTGTCGGGTGCAAACAATGGAAAAACATCCGCTTCCATTTGAAGGGTTCCGCCATTTACATTGATAATGTTGTTTCCGCTTTCGCTGTAAACATTAATGCTGTCAACAAAAATATTGTTGTTTAAGTAGTACTCAAAGTAGGTAAGCCCCTGATTGATTAATGTGTCGGTATTATCCTGCGTATTGATGCGGGCGGTTTCAACGGTAAAGTTCATCACAATACCTTGTTTTGCAGCCGGGCCGGCATAATTGTACAAGCCACAATAATAGTCGCTAAAGGTGTAACTGTCAGGCCCCATCATATAGCTTCCCCGTGCATCATCGGTTTTTGCCAGGGCATCGGCATACCACAGTTCGGAATAGGTCCAAAAAACAGGATTTAAACTGAAAATTCCATTGTTTATAACGGTATCCATTTCAGGTAGTCCGGTACCGCCATCATCAGCATGCGACTGGGCATGATATTCGGCAATACCCATATAATCGTAAACAAACTGTCCAATGGTAAACGAGTCGGGCGCAAGGCCATACACATCGTACATATAATCCAACCCCTGCAACCAAACTATACCACCGTTATCAATGTACTGTTTTAGCGGTGCATTAAAAGCAAAGTTTGAAGAGTCAGAAACATCCCACAAATACAAATCGGCACCATCGTTACCGGTGTACCAAATTACCACCGAGTAATTGGCAAGTGTGGCCGAATCGGGGTAGTTGTTGGTGGTAACAGTATTGTAAACATCGTAGTTGTATCCTAAATCGATTAACGAGGTTTCTATTTTTTGATATCTCGTGGTACCGTAGTTGTTATCGTTAACCAGCAAAACGTGAAAATCAGTGGCAGCTCCCTGATTTGAGATGGTAATCAGGAGTGAGTCGGCCACGCCCGAACCATCCACGGCAGTAGCTTTTGCCCATACCGTTCCGTTTCCGGCCGGGGTTCCGGTGGCTTGCAGCAGTCCGTCGGCACTAATGGTGGCGGTAGCGGTTCCGTCAACCACACTCCATGTTACGCCGTTTTCGGGTGCATACAACGGTAAAACATCGGCATGCATCTGAAGGGTTCCTCCATCGGAAGTGATGGTGGTAACACCGTTTTCGCCTGAAACGGTTATGCTGCTGACCAGTACATCGTTGTTGGCATAGTATTCAAAATAGGAGAGGCCCTGATTAATAAGTGTATCGGTATTGTCCTGCGTGTCAAGGCGGGCGGTTTCAACGGTAAAGGTCATAATAATTCCTTTTTTTGAAGCGGTTCCCACATAGTTGTACAGTCCGCAATAATAATTGCTAAACATGTAGCTGTCAGGCCCCATGTGATAAACCGTCCGTGCATCGTCGGTTTTTGCCAAGGCATCGGCATACCATAGTTGCGAGTAAGTCCAGATTACGGGGTTTAATGAAAAAATACCGTTGTTAAAGGTAGTGTCCATCTCGTCGAGACCGGTTCCACTGTCGTCGGCATGCGATTGTGCGTGATATTCGGCAATGCCCATGTAGTCGTAAATAAACTGTCCGGCTGACATAGTATCGGGTGCTGAACCATAGATGTCGTACAAAAAGTCCAGTCCCTGAATCCAGACGATTCCACCATTGTCAACATACTGCTTTAAAGGTGTATTAAAGCTAAAATCGGAAGAGTCGGAAACGTCCCACAACCTAAGATTTGTTCCGTCGTTTCCGGTGTACCAGATTACCGTTTGGTAATTGGATAACAGTGTTGAATCGGGAAAGGTGTCGGTGGCAATGGTGTTATATAAATCAAAAGTATAGCCAAGGTTTTCAAGCGATGTTTCTATTTTTTGGTAGCGGGTTGCATCGTTGTTGTTATCGTTTACCAATAAAACGTAGTAGTTGGAAGTTGTTCCCTGATTGGAGATGGTTATTTCAACCGAGTCGGCAACGCCCGAGCCGTCAACAGCCTGTGCTTTAACCCAAACGGTTCCGTTTCCGGCCGGAGTACCGGTGGCATATAACATTCCCGAATCGCTTATGGTAGCGGTAGCTGTTCCGTTGATAACACTCCAGGTAACGGTTTGGTTTGATGCGTTGGCAGGCAGCACATCGGCGTGCATTTGAAGCGAATCGCCATCCACGGTAATGGTAGTGGCGTTGCCATCGCCGTACACCGAAATGGAAGTTACTAAAATGGTTGGGTTGGTAAACTGCTCAAAATAAGTTAACCCTTCACCAAAATAGGTGTCGGTATTGGCCTGAGTATCAATTTTTGCCGTTTCGGTAGCAATGGTAAGTACTTTACCGGTTCCTTTTTCGAGGTAAACGCTGTTATAGTAGCTGTCGAACACATATCCGGCAGGCCCCATTCGATAAATGGAATCGGCATCGGGTGACGGAACCAGCGCATCGGCATACCACATGGTTGACCAAACCCATTCCATGGGCGTAAAAGTAAAAATCGGATTTCCGGGAACCACGTCAAGTTGTGAAACACCGGTGGCTCCATCGTCGGAATGCGATTGGGCATGATACTCCTGAATACCAAGATAATCGTAAACAAAATCGCCGGTACTAAAGGTGTCGGGTGCCTGGCCGTAACGGTCGTATAAAAAGTCAAGGCCCATGAGCCAAAACATGCCGCCATTGTCGATATAATCTTTAATATCCTGGTTATCACTATCAGTACCATTCCAAAAGTAGAGTCCTACGCCATCGTTTCCGGTGTACCAGATAACCAAATCAAAATTACTCATATACGAATAACCGGGGCTGCCCCCTTGCGCAGATGGATCGTAATCGGTGTAATTATATCCGTTGTTGGTGAGTGCGGTTTGAATAACCGAAATTCTTGTGGGCGTATAATTATTGTCATTTACCAATAAAATGGACATCTGCCCGTAACTAAAGGCGGTGCCAAACAATAAAAACCCCAACATCAATGCTAAAGACCGTAACTGTTTTTTCATAACATGTGTTTTAATTTAACTGAAAAGAACAAAAACCAACTTAGTTTTTATAGTTAAATGACGCACATTGATGTAAACAACCCCCGATAAAATCGGCTTATTAAAAAAAACACGAATAATATGGTGCTCTTATACACACGATTACAAAAATTTATTTTCAGAAAATCTGACAGGAAAATGATTTTCAGTCGGGAAAAGATGGTGTTGAATTTTAGAGTGTTGTTTTTGTCGATAATAAAAAAGAGTCAAAAATAATACACTGCTAACCAAAAGGTTAACTTTAAATAACTTCATAAGAAAATTACATGACTATACTCATGCAATTCATATTAATTACATGACTTAACTCATGTAATTTATTAAAATGAAAAACCTCTTTTGTGTTGACGGGGTGATAAAAATGTTGTACATTGCAAACATAAAACAGCCATCAACAATTTTTTATTTATGCGTATTAAAATAACATTTGAACTTACGACACCGGACGAGGTTATAGCCGTAGGACTTGATGCCGGCTTCGGTGCCATGAGCAGTTTAGGGTTTGGCTTTTGTGATACATTTCAAAAGTGATTTTTATTGACTAATAATAGCTATGTGGGATAGTAGATATACCGATTCATTTTTGTTTATAGTGACAACAAATCAGAAAAAGTAATGGGGCATAAAAATTATGTATATCAATGTTTTGTGTTTGATAACCGTATAAAGCAAATTTTTTATTCGGGAAAAGATTTTGAGCGGTTTAATAAAAAGATGGCTATGGAGGAGAGGCTGGAACTGGCTTTAGAAATGTTTTTTGACAAAGAAGCCTTTATGCCGGCATTGGTGCATAAAATAGAAGATCTTCTTGGCGAGGGAAATTTTATCTACGATTTTTGGGAATTTGGTGATGATGATTTTTCGCTCTATTGGTTTATAAAAAAGAGTATTTATCACAAAAAAATGAAGCTAATCCGGCAGTGGGTAAAATATGAGGAGTTGGAAGAATTAGTGTGGTTTGAGGAGGAGGATGTGTGATAAGTTATTAACATGTGCTTGATTATGAAATTATTATTGGTAACTTTGTGAGGTTATTACGAAATATTTAATTGTAAGAGAATTGATATGAGATTAAAAATAAAACTAACGAAAAACAAAACAGTTGTTCCATTCAATCATCAACAAAAAATAGTTGGAACAATACACAAGTGGCTAGGCAGAAACGAGGTACATGGTAGTCCATCACTTTATTCTTTTTCTCAACTACAAAACGCTGAACTTTTAGAAAACGGCTTTAATTTCCCGTATGGTTCTGTTTTCTATTTTTCATCCACAGACAATAGTTTGTTAACGCGCGTATATAAAGGAATCAAATCTGACCCGACACTGTTTAACAGTCTGAAAGTTTATGAAATAGATATGATTTCCGAACCGGCATTTAGAAATCGGGAACGTTTCTATTTGTTAAGCCCCATCTTTTTCAAACAAAAAATTGAAGGACGAAAAAATCCAAAGCATTTAACTTTTGAAGATGAGGAGATTGACGGTCTTATAACGGAATCCACAAAAAAACGACTGAAAAATAATGGAATTTTTGATGATGGGTTGAAAATAATTTTTGATAGAGATTTTCCCGGAAAAAAAACAAAAGTGGTTAACTATAAAGGAATTGGCAATAAAACTTCTATGTGCCCCATAATTGTGGAAGGAAAATTTGAAACAATGGAATTTCTTTGGAATAACGGAGTTGGACACTCCACCGGAATTGGTTTTGGATGTTTAAAATAGGTTGGATATGTATGTAATAAGATATACTGGTCAATTCGGGTTTATTAAACCCTGGACAGCAGTCAGAGACGAGGAAACTTTTAGTCAGCAATTTCTAACGCCCTCAATGGTGGCGGGAATTGAAAGAAAGCTATTTCCTGAGCTTTTAAAAGAAGATTTTGGGATATTTAAAATAAAGCGTCACCGGTTGAGTTATTCTCAAATATCTTCACAGCAAGAACAAACTCAACCCAGAGGTTGGAATGAAAAAGGCAGAGGAGCCAATAAAGAATTTTCACGTCCCTACGCTATTTTGACTCGCGGTGTTTTGCTGAATCCTGTTTTGTTTTTAGCATTTGATAATCTTGAAGATGCCAAAATTGCACAAGAACAGCATATTTGTCTGGCACGAAATGAAGACATTCTTTATGCAACTGATGAGATATTAGATGTTACAGAAGAGGAGTTTGATACCAACGAAGAGCTGTTCAGAGGCTACGAGCTGATATTTGAGAAGAATGAAGGCTCTTTTATGGTGGGTTACAATAGATTAGACAATAACAAACCAATGTACGGGTGGCTCAAAGTCGTTGGAAAACCGGTAAGGAATAATTTCTAATAATGAGTGTTGTGTGCGAACATATTAAGGCAAAAGGAAAGCCTGATTTTATGCCATTGGCTATACATCTTTCACTTGTAGCCAGAGTTGCTGAAAAGATTTCTGGGGAATTTTCCTTAGACAGCAACATTGCTAAACAGGGAGCAATTCTTCACGATATAGGAAAAACCAGTCCTATTTTTCAGCAACGCCTCCGTGAAAAAGTGAACTCAAACAAGGTTTACCGGCACGAAATTGGTTCAATCTTCTTTCTATCCTTATTCTCGGAAGACGTTCATTCAGAGTTAATAGAAATGGTAATTGCTCATCACAAATCAATATATAATGATGCAAGAGAAAAAGGTATTTTAGATTTGAATAAGTTGTATGGTGAAGATATTTTGCAATATCACCTGACAGGTTGGGAAGAATGGAGTAAAACGGCAATTGAAATTCTTAGTTCATTTGGGATTGAAACGAAGGAAATTTCAAGAAATGAAGCGGAACAGAATTATTACAAGACCTTAAATTATTGCAAACAACAAAAACGAAAATTTAATGGATATTCTGTTTGGCGAGGTTTAATGAATGCTGCTGATTATTTTGCTTCTGCATTGGATTATTCAACACCGGAAAATTTAGAAAAGACTTTTAAAATACCCGACATTTCATTTTACGATAGAAAAAATGAAATGTATCCCCTTTCATTAGTTAATGCCGCATCCAAAAAACAACACACCATTGTTGTGGCTCCCACCGGAGCGGGAAAAACCGATTTTCTTTTTCGAAGAACAAAAAAACGTGTCTTTTACACATTACCGTTTCAGGCCTCAATCAATGCAATGTTTGTAAGGGTGAGAAACAATCTGAAAAAAACCAATCCGGGCTTGGATATACGATTGCTACATTCGGCATCGAAAATTGTTGCAGGAAAAAACAGAGAGGAAAAAGTACTGCAAAATCTGGTTGGTTCGGCGATAAAAGTACTTACGCCTCATCAAATAGCCTCAGTTGTTTTCGGTACCAGCGGGTATGAGTCCATATTACTTGATTTAAAAGGAAATGACATTATTCTCGATGAGATTCACACCTATAATGGCGTTTCAAGGGCCATAGTTTTAAAAATAGTTGAAGTGGTCAATCAAATAGGATGCAATATTCATATTGGAACTGCCACTATGCCGAGTAGTCTTTACAATAAAATACTTGAGATTCTTGGAAAAGAAAATGTTTATGAAGTTAAGCTAAAAGCTGTTGAGTTAGAAAAATTTAACCGCCATACGGTTCATAAGTTGAATATTTGGAGCGAATCTCAAAATATCATTTCGAATGCCATCAATAAAAACGAAAAAATACTAATTGTTGCTAACAGGGTGCAGAGGGCGCAAGAATGGTATTTTGAACTTAAGAAAGCGCATCCAAACACCCCCATATTGCTCCTTCATTCGAGGTTTAAACGTGGCGACAGAAACCAAAAAGAAAGAGAACTTATGGGTGTTGACGAGAATGAAAAATCGCTTAATAGATTCAATACTTCCGATTCTGCTTGTATTGTTGTTTCGACACAAGTGGTAGAAGTCAGCCTTGATATCAGTTTTGATTTAATGATAACCGAAACAGCTCCGTTAGATTCAATGATTCAACGATTTGGAAGAATAAACAGAAAGAGAAACAAAGAAACCATTGGCAAACTAAAACCTGTTTATGTCATTAAACCACCGGAGAGTAAAAACGAGGCTTTACCCTATGAAGTGGATATTTTAAAAAGAAGCTACGATATATTAACGGATGGAGAAGTATTGAGAGAAAGCGATTTACAAAAGAAAATTGATGCTGTTTTTCCAGAAATCGAAGTGCTGAATATTGATACACATTTAATATTTAAAAAGGATGGGAAATGGAACATTGATAAACTGACACACAGGAGAAAAGCTATATTGTTGGAATTATTGGAAATCGACAGTGTATCCTGTATTTTAGAATCCGATCAGGATGCCTATATAAATGGAGATATGCAGGAGCGAATGATGCTGGAAATACCGGCAAGATACTGGCAGGTTAAAGATTTGATTCAACTTAAGGATTATGGTAATGCACCGTTTGTTGTCCCCGATAATTCTTATTCGGAAGAAACAGGATTTGATGCGGAAACAGCCAGAACGGCAAAATACAATATTAATAACTCATTTTTATAAATCAAATACTATGATAGCATCTAAAATAGGAAGGACATTTCTTGAAGCATATAATCGAAAATATAATAAAGATTATTCGGCTAAAGAGTTTTTTGAGAATGTGTATTGGGAGCTGTTTTACAACCACCCTAAATATATGCAATGGATTACAAACTCTCCATTTGTGCAGATGAAGAAAGGTCAAAAACCACATCTGTTAAACAATGATGAGCGGAAAGAAAAGTTATCAAATCTTCACAAAAAAATAAATGACGGAATTAGAGATGCAAGCATAGTTATAGGCTACCCGGCCTCAGAAGAAAAAGAATTTGCGACAACCTCCGGTTTAGTAACTGATATTGAATTTGACATATTAGAGAAAGATGTTTATTACTCCTGGATTGGAGGATCGCTTGGAATTGGCGTTTCGGGAGGCTTATCAATTCTTTTTGATTATGCCGATATTCTTTTAGCCATTTTTGAAGGTTGGAAAATTTACCGGAAATTCCTTAATGATACGAGCCTTGCAAAATTAGCAGGCAATAAAATTAATTCTTGGAACGGCCAATGGCTAAATTATTATTTTGATGAAGATTACTTTGAAAACCCTGATTTTTCAATGTTGGCTGACAATAATTTCTTTAAAAAATCCGAAACAGAAATTGTAATAGAAACCATAAAATGGAGCCGTTTGTTTTTCAACTTATCAAGAAAACTACCAAACCAAATGATTACAGGATATGTGTACAGTTTAGGACAAACCAATAAAACCATTGGATTTATCCCGTTTAAATTTAGTGATGCCCGTTCATTATCAAATACATATAAAAAATTATTTGGTGAATTTGATGCAATGGAACAACAAAAGGATTATGAAGTGTTGTTTGGCATTCATATAAAGCGAGCTTGCGAATTAGGTTCCATTGGAATACAGGCATTAGAGCCAAAGGATTTGCGTAAGTATTTTAATAATGATAAAAACCTGAAATTCACAAAACCGGTAAAGAAAAAGAATAATGAGAGTGATGAAGAGTTTGTTTTCCGGGAACAAAAGACAAATAAGAAACAATATGAAGAATTAATAACATTTAGAACATATAAAATTTGGCTTATAACAATGATTACAAAAAACAAAGAAGAGGTATTGGATTACACTTCGGAAATAGCTAAAAAGCTATCGGAATTCCGTTCATCGGATAAAAAAGGTTCAGCTAAATACGGTAACCTTATTAATGAACTCTTTAAATCGTCAAACAAGAAGCTGTTCTTGTCAAATCTGACAGAAATATTAAAGCTTGAACGGGATGACAAAAAAGAGTATTTAAAAGAATTAAGAGATCGTGTTCATTTAATGAACGGTGAAGACTTCGGGTATTTTGTTACCCTGCTAAAATTTGATTACGCTTATCAACAAAAAGAGAATTAATAACCAATAAAACATAATAAAATGAGTACAATTTATATCAGAACATTAAAGCATGCCGAGCATACTGTATTTGGAGTAGAAGACGGCCAAAAGACTTATTTCGACCCCCAGTTTAATACATCGGTACCGTATTCTAGTGGACAACAAGTAAAACGTTCTTTAATTAACAAGCTTTCGTCCGTATTAAATGAAGAACAGGCACCAATAACTTTTTTATCGGATATTACTACTAAAGGTGAAATAAAAGAAGGAGAAGTATATGGAAACTGTGACCCGAGTTTTCCGGACCAATTATTTGGTGGGTGGATGAAAGCAGGGAAAGGTGGTGTTGCCAGAACAATCAAAAGGAGAAGTCCTTTATCTATATCAGCTATGCGTGGATTGCATCCCCTGCTTGCCGGTGTGAAAAAAGAAAATGTCACATTTGATAGAACAGATCAGCCAAATACTAAATTCATTGTTAGAGATAGCAAAGGTAATGAATTGAATGATGATGAAGTACTTGCTCTTTTGGAAGGAAAGGATAAAAGTTTAAGTCGCAAATGGATTCCGGGAAATAAACGTGCAACAGGTCTATTTGTTCAAGATATTGCCATCGACTTACGTCGTCTATTTTGCGTTTCATTAAACAGTTTTGAACCGGAATTGGAAAAGAGCGAGAAGAAAGATACTGAAAAAGAACTACGAGAAAAGGGCTGGATTGAATCGGAGAATGTTTTTGGAAAATGTTTAGTTGCACCAAAAGAAGAAAGAGAAAGATTGATTCCGGCGTTGGCAGAAGCAATAATTGACTGGTCAATCACTTCAAACCAGTCGCGCACATTTAGTTTAATGGAAACCTTAGCTGTTGCAATAGGTGAAAATGCCAATAAAATAGCATCAAGTATTCGTGCAAAACTATCGGAAGAAGAGGAAGACAAGGCTGTTCCCATAATCGAAGAAGATATTGATGGTGTTGACGTATTTATATCAACAACAGCTTCAGGGTATGTTATTACCAAGTCGGAATCATTCGATGCAATGGAAAAAGCCAAGGAAAATCTCATAGAGAAGATGAAAGCTTTTGATTATGAGAAGCAGCTTCAGTAAGAATAATCCGGAGTCTGTTTTATTGGCTTATAATCAATCTTATTCTATTGAATAATTTTAATAATCTGGTTTTACTTATTTTCAGATAGAATAGCTTGTTGGTCTTGCTCGCTTTAAGCTGAAAATTCCCAAATACAACCCCAAATTACCGTTATTTACCGAATATCAGTAACATAACCAACAAACTATGTTTACCTTTCGTTTCACCATAATTGCCGTTTCACCATGGTATGATAAAACGAAAGGTAAACATTTGCAAAGCATTTTGTCTGATACTTGATTGTTAATATTAAACGCATAAAATTAATAATAACAGTTTACAAAGTAAAAATCATTGTCATATTTTGTTTGTTTATAAATACTTTTTTAGCACTTTTGTCATATTAATTTATGCATTACTTTTGCCATTAAATCCAAACTGCGTCCCAATATTATGAGAGATTTGCAATATAGATTTTTAGAAATGCTTGATGAATTCGGTTATGATATCTTTAATCTGAAAATGATTAAAGACACCGGGTATTTTTCGGACAAACGAATAAGCTATGCTTTAAAATCCTTAACAAAATCGGGGATGTTAATAAAAATCGAACAAGGGAAATATGTCAGAAGCAATTTTAGCAATGAATTTGTAATAGGTAATTTCTTAGCTCCCGATGGCGGAATTGGTTATTGGTCGGCATTAAATTCCTATGGTTTAACCGAACAATTTCCGAATGTGATATTTATTCAGACATCCAAAAGAAAAGGAGAAATGGTTTTTAGAAACCTGCGTTATAAATTTGTCAAAGTTGCCCCTCGTAAACTAAAAGGTTATAAAACTTTTGGAATTGGCAATCACAGTTACAAGATGAGTGATTTGGAAAAGACCATCGTTGATTGCTTTGATTTGCCTCAACATGCCGGGTGGTATCACGAAACAATCAAAGCATTTAATAATGCTAAGCTAAATCCCAATA
>Ga0256831_1000390_pt1 | contig 22816 bp, 22 predicted proteins | sample 132544metaG_FD_189087 | JGI IMG/M metagenome (GOLD analysis project Ga0256831, IMG submission 189087) | Hydrothermal vent microbial communities from Lau Basin, Pacific Ocean - 132-544 | ecosystem: Environmental > Aquatic > Marine > Hydrothermal vents | place: Pacific Ocean: Lau Basin | collected... | reverse complement strand
ACCTAATACTTTTGCTCGTTCATTAGTTGAAGTATAAGTATTTACTTCTAATTATATGTAAATGGCTTATTATCAAGAAATAAATAACAGTAAATGAAAAATTTTAGTATTACATTTTTGATATTAATGATTGTTTGGGTGTTGCTGAATAATACTTTTCAGCCCGATATTCTGATTGTTGGTGCGGGTATAGCTTTTTTTCTCAGTCTCTTTTTCTGTAAGAATTGCGAGTTGTTTAATGAGATGAACTTTACTCCCAAAGGGTTATTGTACACAATTATCTTCCTGGGTGTCTTTTTCGTTGAGCTTATAAAGTCAAACCTTGATGTAACCCGCAGGGTTCTTACACCATCTTTACCTATCAATCCGGGTATTGTTGAGGTGAAAACCAAACTTAAGTCGAAATTTGCCCGAATGCTCTTGGCCAACACAATAACACTAACACCCGGAACACTCACTGTTGAAGTAAAGGATGATTCATACTTTATTCACTGGATAGATGTGGAGAGTGAGGATATTGAGAAAGCTACAAAGCAGATTGTTGAAAAATTTGAAAAATACCTGGAGGTGATTTATGGTTAATACAATTCTTACCATCGCTGTTGCTATAATTTTGTTAAGTATAGCTATTACTCTTATCAGATTTGTAATTGGAAAAACATCCGTTGACAGAGTTATCGCATTTGATGTGATGACTGTAGGTTCAATTGCGTTCATCGGTATTCTTGCCTATCTGACACAGAGAGTTATTTATCTTGATGTTGCCATAGTATATGGTCTGTTGGGATTTCTTGCAGTAATTATTATTGCAAAATATCTGGAAAAAAGTTTATAAACGAATTAAAACTGAAATTAACATGGAGTTAATAGGAGCAATAATTACACTTTTAGGGTCATTTGTTTTGCTGGTTGCATCAATTGGTCTTGTGCGTATGCCCGATGTGTACAACAGATTACAAGTTGGAACTAAAGCAACTACTCTTGGTACAATAATGAGTTTGATAGGTTTGGTTTTTCTGATGCCTCAATGGTGGGGAAAGCTGATTCTGCTTATATTCTTTGTGATGATGACAAGTCCGGTGTCGGCACATGTTTTGGCCAGAGCATCTTATTTTATCAAAATCCCATTCTCAAGTCGTACTGTTGTGGATAAGATGAAGGTGAATGCCAAGGCGATGAAAATTGAACACGAAAAGAAATAGAAATAACAACACGGGAAGTTCCCGTAGGAATAATCTTTTAACTGAAAAGATATGAGTTTTTTAATAATAACTGTTTTACTAGGAGCTGTAATGCTGGCCATGGCTTTCATTGCAATATATCATAAAAAATTGATTGTTGCAGTTATTGCAACCGGGGCATTGGGGCTGTTTGCATCAATACTATACCTGTTGTTGGCTGCCCCTGATGTGGCAATGACAGAGGCTGCAATTGGCAGTGGGTTAACAACAATCATCTTCTTTTACGTTCTTAACAGGATTAGAACCGACGCGAAAGAGGAAGAGAACGAAGCGTAACAAATAGCAATAGTTAAAAAACACTTTGTGCCCTTGTGCCACCGTGTTAGTAATTTAAAATATTAACAAAATGAATAAGCTTTTCATATTAATAATAATTGTGGCCTTGGGCAGCATGCTTTACCCTCTGGTAAGCAGCTTCGATGGAAACTCTGAACTTTCGTCTTTAGCTCAGTTCTACGCTCAGCCTGACAACATATCAAAAGTAAACTCACCCAACCTTGTTACAGCAATAGTTGTTACCTACAGAGGGCTCGATACAATGGGAGAGGTTACTATACTTTTTCTTACAGCTGCCATTATTGCCTTCTTCCTTAAAAAGGGTGGAACTACACGTACACTTCGTCTGAACAGCGAAATTTTTAAAACATCAGCCAAGCTGCTTGTTCCAATAATTGTAATGCTTGGTGTCTACATATTTATAAACGGTCATTTAAGCCCCGGAGGGGGATTTCAGGGAGGTGCAGTAATTGCTTCAGCTGTTATTTTAATGCTGCTCGCATCTCCAAACACAAAACTAAAACACAACTTCTTTGAGGCACTTGAAAGCACTTCAGGACTTGTTTTTGTTGGACTGGCTGCCTTAGGTGCTCTGCTTGGATTGGGATACCTCGACAATGCAATCTTGCCTTTAGGCGAGTTTGGAAAACTGTTCAGTGCAGGTGCTATTCCCGTAATATACTCGTTTGTCGGGCTGAAAGTGGGAGCTGAGCTATCTAATATTCTTAATAAATTTCAATCTGTTCAGTCAGATAAATAAATTGAAAAGTTAAATATCTTACACATGGAATATATAACACTTATAACAGGATTTTTGATTATTCTGGCCGGACTGTGGGCTATCATGACCCGTAAGAACATAATCAGAATTATTATCGGGTTTGTGATTTTTGATACCGGATTGCATATTGTAATGGTCTCTATCGCATACGTACGTGGCGGTACTGCTCCAATTCTTGATGGTTCAGTGTCAATTGCTGATGCTGCCCAAAAAATTGTAGACCCCGTTCCGCAGGCTCTTGTGCTTACAGCTATTGTTATCGGGCTTGGTGTTACAGCCCTGATGCTTGCTTACGCAATGAAACTGCATCAGGAGAAAAAATCTTTGAATATCGAAAGCTTCAAAGACCTTAAGTGGTAGTTGGATGTGAGATGTGACAAATAAACGAATAAACAAATAAACAGATAAACATATTAATATGATTTCACCCATTCATATACTAACCATAGGTTTAGGTGGCGCTTTTGCTTTAGGATTTGTTCCTAAAAAGGCAAAAGATGTGGCTGCAATTATTATGCTTTTTGCAATTGCTTTTATGGGCGCGATATCGGGTTCATGGTTATTGAGCCTGATAAATGGCGGCAGTGCAGAGCAGATTTTTACTGCCGGCTTTAGGCCTCCCTACTCAATCAATCTCCTTATGGGATTGAACGAAGCTTTTCTCTCAACCGCCATCAACGTAATAGGGCTGCTCGGAGGAATCTATCTTTACAAAAGCCTTAAGAGCGCCGGAAATCATGCCATAATGGTATTTCTCATTTTTATAATGGGGCTTAATATCATTGTAATGACACGTGACATATTTAACCTGTTCGTGTTTATGGAAATTGTGAGTATCGCTACTGCCGGACTCGTTATCTTAACCGAGACCGGAAAGTCGATACAGGCGGGTTTCAAATATATGATGGCTACAGGTATTATTGCAGGAATTTTTCTGCTCGGTATAATTTTCGCATACTACTACAGTGGTACTCTTAATATCGACGGACTTACTTCTGCAAATATCGGCTTGGCAAAAGGTGGGAGTGTTGCCCTATTTCTGATTCTGGTTTCTATTATTCTCGAATTAAAATCATTTCCTGCCAACGGTTGGGGGCTTGATGTTTATGAAGCAGCTAATCCCGGTATCGGTGCAATGCTTTCGTCAGCCACTGCTACTGCTATGTATTTTGTAATGTACAAAATCTTGGAGATGGCTGGTCCACAATGGAACTACTACATCTCGCTTGTTGGTGTAGTATCGTTTGTAGGAAGTAATCTTGTCGCCCTCAAACAGAAAAACTCGCAACGTATGCTTGGTTACTCTTCAATAGGTCAGGTTGGGCTTTTGATGATTATTCTTGGGTTTAAAGATATTCTTGGCGATAATACGTCATACATTGCATTTGGAATACTGATTTCGCACTACTTTGCAAAAGCCGGTCTTTTCTGGTTAGCAGGTATCGTGAAGCAGAAAGGAATTAAGGAGTGGGCTGTAATTCGTAAGAAACCTCTCTTCCTCTTCCTGATGGGTACATTTATCTTTGCACTGATTGGCTTCCCTCCATTTCCTTCATTCTTTGCCAAGTGGACTTTAGTGATGGATTTAATCAATACCGGAAATCTTCCATGGGTTGTTGCAATACTCTTTGGTTCGATGATGGAGGCTGTTTATCTTTTCCGTTGGTTTGGTTATGCCATTAAAGGTGAAAACGAAAACATAGAAGATTTCAAAATTGAACTTCATAAAATTATCCCTGTAGGAATTGTTGTTGTTTCTCTTTATGTTGTAGGATACTTTACTGCACAACACACCGAAGTGGGTGCTGCAATCAACTGGATACCTCTTCTGTTTGTTGCTGCAATTTTTGTTCTCGATTTTCTACCCGTTTTTGTAAAGAACACAATTGCCATTATAGGTATGGCTCTCTACTTCTACAATATCTACCCCGACCTCGATAATCTTCGCCTAATTTTTGAAGCTATCTTTTTGGTTGGAGGTATACTTACTCTTATTGCCGGTTATGCTTACAAAGGAAAACGTACAGGTTTCTATCCTGTAGCCCTCCTGATGTATGCCGGACTAACTGCAATCATCGAAGCTCAAACAACACTACAGTTCTTCTTTGGGTGGGAGCTGATGACTGCCGGATCGTACTTCTTAATTATTAGAGGTAAGCGTTCAATGCCACATGGATTAAGCTATATGCTATTCTCTATTGGCGGTGCCTACGCTCTGCTTACTGCTTTGGGTATGGCTTACGCCGGACAGGGTACTTTCAGCATGGATATAATTAACGGTATCACATACCTGCCTTATTGGGCTTACGGTCTCTTAATTGTTGGGTTCTTAACCAAAACAGCGGCTCTCGGATTACACATTTGGTTGCCCGGTGCTCACGGTGAAGCAGAGAGTGATGTCTCTCCAATGGTTTCGGCCATACTTCTTAAAGCCGGTGTGTTTGGAGTTGTTCTAACACTTATAGGTATGGGAGGTCCAAACAATGAGTATACATGGTTACCTTACGCCTTAGGATGGCTGGGTGCTATAACTGCACTCTCAGGTAACCTGATGGCAGTATTTCAGGAAGATGCAAAACGTCTTCTGGCATACTCCTCTATCGGTCAGTTAGGATATATTGTTCTTGGTCTGGCTATGATGTCACACCTTGGTTGGTTAGGCGGTTTTTCGTATGTTATCAATCACTTCCTCTACAAAGCAGTTCTCTTCCTCACTATTGGTGCTGTTGTACTGCGTGTAGGTACTCATAATATGTATGAGATGGGAGGCCTGATTAAGCGTATGCCTCTTGCATTCCTTGCCGTGATGATTGGAATAATTGCTCTTTCGGGTGTTCCTCCATTGTCAGGATTTGCAGGAAAATGGTTATTCTACAATGCTATCCTCGAAAAAGGATGGTACTTCCAGGGAGCAATAATGTTCTTTTCGGGAGGTATAGCATTCTTGTATCTGTGGCGATTGATTCACACAGTATTTCTGGGTCAGCTGAAAGATAATCATAGAAATGTGAAGGAGATATCCATCTGGTTCCTGATACCTATCTACACCCTGATTACAGGTATCATGGTTTACTCATTCAAGCCGCAATGGGTGCTTCAACCACTTGGCGACATGATTGCACAATACTTCCCCGATGGTCAGCTTAGCTGGGTTGGCGACACTGCCATTTCAAAATATGGTCACTGGGCAGGTACATGGGTAGCCGTAACAGTTATTGGGGCATTCCTGATTGTGCTGGCTCTGTTGATGCTTTCAACACGAAAAGCCCATAAATTAAAACAGTTCGATATTACATATTCAGGTGAGCGTCCTGAGCGTCCTGAAACAACTCATGTTGCATACAACGTTTTTGAAGGATTGTACAAGGCAATGTGGCCTGCAACAATTCCTCTAGTTGAGGCATGGTGGAACAGGGTTACAGATTTTCTGCATGACACTGCCGACATTGCTCGTCGTATCTACAGCGGAAACGGACAGATTTATATTGTTCATATAGTATTGTTTATTATAGTTACTTACTTTGTAATAATAGGAGGATAGATTAAATGACAGTTTACGTTAAATTTGGATATACACTTCTCGGTTTACTCATAGTCTTAAATTGGGGATTCTTGATGGGAGCTACTTTCCGTAAAATAGGTGCTCGGGTGGCCGGAAGATACGGTATTCCGTTTTATCAGCCTTGGCTTAACTTATTGAAAAATATAAGTACCCGAACCACAATCACACACGGTGTAATGTATTATATAGGGCCTGTTTTCCGATTGACAGGTGGTGTTGGCCTCTTCCTTTTTATGCCAATGGTATTTACAGGCGACCCGGCCGGGCTGTGGACTAACTACTCTTTTGAAGGTGACCTTATTCTGATTCTCTATTTTCAGGTATTTGGTATGTTAGGTATGGCACTTGGTGCCGGACAGGGAGGTCATCCATACTCTGCTATGGGTATTGCCCGTGGATTGGCACAACATGCTGCCGTGGAACTGCCGTTAACCCTTGCATTCCTATCCATCGCTATTCAGTACGATACATTTTCAGTTTATAAAATTGTTGAAGCACAACAGGGGGGTATGATGAACTGGGTACTGTTCACCAACCCTTTTGCCGCAGTTACAATTATTCTTGCAATGCTTGGTGCAATGGGGCACTCTCCATTTAACCTTGTAAAAGCACCTAACGAAATTCTGATAGGACCTGCTACTGAGTTTGAAGGTACCTACCTCGGGTTTATGCAATCGGCAGGTAGTATTCTTCACGTAATGGAAGCAGTGCTTTTTATGAACCTTGTGTTTGGTGGAGCAACAAGCTGGATTGAACTTATTGTAAAAACCTTTTTAATCTATTTCTGGTCAGTATTTGTAGGGATGGTTTTCCCACGTTTCAAAATTGAGCAGTCGGTAACTTGGTTCTTTAAAGTTCCGTTGCTGTTGGGATTTTTAGCAATAATTATTTATAGTTTCTAAATTTTAATGAAACGATAATAGTTTCAAAAAAAATATAAAAATGTCTGAAAAAGATATGAATTATAAGGTGAGTCAGATGCTAAAGCGTTCTGAAACCAATGTTAGTAATGCAAAAAAATCTTTTGTTCGTCCCGAAGATGAGGAGAGAGAAGTTGTTGCACCTGACGGCTCCATCATGAAGGTAAACCCTATTTACGATTATTTTAGCGGTAAAAGACCTGAGGAGGAGAAGCCTAAAAACGGTATAGTAGAGAAATTTTTAAATTGGGCTCGTGCCGAGAGTATCTGGGTACTTGGTTTTGGTACCGGTTGTGGTAGTATTGAGATTCCACCTTTGGTAACACCCCGTTTCGATATGTTCAGGTTTGGCGTTCAGATGCGACCAACGCCACGTCAGTCAAATGCATTTATCATCTCAGGTTATCTCTCGGTAAAAACTCTTAAAAGAGTTATCCGTACTTATGAGCAGATGCCTTCACCAAAATATATTCTTGCACTGGGATCTTGTACCATCAATGGAGGTATGTACTACGATAGCTACAGCACCATTAACCGTTTAGATAAATATATTCCTGTTGATGTTTACATCGCAGGTTGTATGCCTCGTCCTGAAGCTCTGCTTGCAGGCTTCATGAAACTTAAGGAGTTGATTAAAGCCGGTAAGGCCGAAAAAGCCAACGAATATGCAAGAAATTTTGATGAGTATAAAGCTAATCAAAAGAAAATTATTAAAGATTGGAATATGCCGGATTATAACTGGTAAAGGAAGCCCCTCCCGACCTCCTCTGAGGGGAGGAGGAAGAAAGGAAAAAATTGAAGTATTGAAATGTCTTAAGAAAATAAAATATAGGTTCCCAAGTCTCCGCCTCAGGGGGAGATACAGAGGGGGCTGGTAACTTAAAGACCAATGAACGAGATATTAGACAAAATAAAGCAAAAGTATAGTGCTGAGGATGTAAAAGTTCAACGTACCGGCCTTGCATTTGTAACAGTTAACAAGGATGTTGCCCTTGATGCCGTAACATGGCTGAGGGATTACGAAGGGTACTCTCATTTTGTGATGATGAGTTGTGTTGACTGGATTGAGGATGGTAAATTCCAACTGTTGTATCTGCTTCACAACCCTGTAACAAAAACAGATGTTGGAGTGAAAACTTTAATCAACAGAGATAATCCGGCAATGACTTCAGGTCACCATCTGTGGAAACAGGTCTGGACTTACCAACGTGAGTTGAAAGAGGCCTTTGGAATAGACTTCCCCGGTAGTCCGCGTGTTGATGAGAACTTTGTTGTTGAGGGATGGGTCGATATACCTCACATGCGCAGGGATTTCAACACTAAGGAGTATTCTGAAGAAACATATTTCCCACGTCCCGGTAGAGAGACACACGACCCTGCAACATATATGAGAGAGCAATTGTATCCTAACCAACCGGTAACAGCAAAAAGAAAAGACAATGATAAATAAGTTTTTAGGATTCGAACCGGATAAGAGCAAATTACCTTCAGCAACAGCTAAGATTGGTGCTGATTTAGATTTGTCCTCACATAAATATCAGAAGATATGGCTTGGGCCTAACCACCCCGGTGTTACAGGAAACATGGCTATTGAACTTACTGTTGAGGGAAATACCGTGGTAAATGCAAAAACTCATGTAGGTTACCTTCACCGCGGATTTGAGAAACTGATTGAGCGTAGATTGTATGTTCAGGGTTTCCCTACAAGTATCCGTATGTGTGTGGCTGAGCCTGATACAAACGAATATCTGATTGCCACCTGTACCGAGCAACTGTCTGGGTACGACAAAGCAGTACCTGAAATGGCAAAGTGGTTAAGAATGCTATCTCTTGAGATGGCTCGTCTGCAAGGTTTGTTAAGAGGTGTTCCCGGACAGGGAGGTACTTTTGCTCTTGGCCTTGGTGTTCAGTGGGGCGTATATCTTAGAGACCTTATTCTTGACCGTTTTGAGGAGTTAACAGGTGCAAGGGTTTATCATATGTATATTATCCCCGGAGGAGTAAGAGGATTGTTACCCGATGGATTCAAAGAGCGCATGGAAGATAACCTAATGGATATTGATGATTTTATTATTCGTATCCGCAAGTTGATGTTCCACAACTCAGTATTTAAAACCAGAGCTAAAGGTTTGGCTAGGATTACTCCTGAAATGGTTGACAAATATGGTATTGTTGGAACTAACGCACGTGGTTGTGGTGTAAAGAGAGATGTGCGTAAAGATGAGCCCTACCTGCATTACGATAAATTAGATTTTGATCCTCCTACCGATAGCGATGGAGACATATACGCCCGTACCTGGGTTCGTTGGCAGGAACTAATTCAAACAGTTGACCTTATTCGTCAGATTATGGCTAAGATGCCTGCAAAAGGAGATATCAAAGCGCAGATGCCTAACGTGCTTCATTGGCAGATTCCAAAAGGTGAGACTTATGTACGTTTGGAGAGTGGAAGAGGTGAGTATGGGATGTACTACGTAACCGATGGAACTGACAAGCCGAGACGCGTAAATCTTCGTGGACCAAGTTATACTCATGCAATTGCTTTACTTGAGGATTTACTTGTTGGTGCTGATGTTGCCGATGTTCATGCAATAATGGTTTCGCTGCAAACTTGTCCTCCGGAGATAGAAAGATAAAAAAAGAAGCCCCTCCCGGCCTCCCCTAAGGGGAGGAGAAAGAGGCATTAAGATATATGATGACAATAACAAAAGAGTGTAAATAATAAAAGGAGATACCCTTACCTCCCCCCTTATGGGGGGATTGAGGGGGGCTCTTCTAAAATTCATATAGCATGAACTTAAAAGATATATTAATGCCTTTCACGGCATGGTCGAAAATTGTAAAAGACCCTGTTACCATAAAGGATCCGCTGAACAGGGAGGCTGCTCCTCGTTACAGAGGTTTTCACGATAACGATGTTGATGAGTGTATCGGCTGTGGTACTTGTGAGGCAATATGTGAAAACGAAGCTATCGACTTAGTTCCTGTTGATGGTATCGAGACTAAAGATGGCGATAGCGGTTTACGTCCGAAGATTGATTACGGACGGTGTTGTTGGTGTGCTTTGTGTGTTGATATCTGCACAACAAACTCACTACGTTTAACAAACGAGTATACATGGGTTGATACTGACCCCGACAACTTCAGGTTTGTTCCAGGTGTTGATGAGAAGGATTGGTACGAGAAAGAGGATGGCTGGAGAAAACCTGTACCTAACTACCATTTTTATGGTCAGGAGCGTGTTGAGATGGAGGAGCTGCCTGCCGAAGCAAGGGGCGACTCATTTATCGAATTTGTAAAAGGTTACTCTAAAGATCAGGCTCAACAAGAGGCTGACCGTTGTGTTGAGTGTGGTATCTGTATTGGTACTTGCCCTGCTCACATGGGTATACCTGAATATATAAAAACAATACGTAACGACGATATGGAAGAGGGTCTAAAGATTCTCTACGACACAAACCCCCTTCCTGAGATTTGTGGTCGTATCTGTACTCATAAATGTGAAGATGTCTGCTCTGTTGGTATTAACGGTGATCCGTTATCAATCCGTTGGCTGAAACGTTACATTGCCGATCAGGTGCCAAGTGAGCAATATCACGAGATTCTTGACACGCAGAAGATTTTTAAAGGGGATACAAAAATTGCAATTCTTGGTTCCGGCCCTGCCGGCCTCTCTACAGCATACTACCTCTCGTTGTTAGGACACAATGTTACTATCTTCGAGAAGCTGGAAAAAGCAGGTGGTATGATGCGTTACGGTATACCAGAGTACCGTCTTCCTTACGATCAGATTGATAAAGATGTTGATTATATTCTCTCTCTTGGTGTTGAGATAAAATATAACACCGATGTTGACGCTAAGATGTTTAAAAAGCTAGAGAGCGATTTCGATGCAGTATTTATCAGTACAGGACTGCATGCCGGGCGTTCAACACGTATTCCGGGCTCTGACCATAAACATGTGTTCCAGTCTATCGACCTGCTGCGTCAAATAACAGCCGGAGAAGAGATAATGGTTCCTGAAAAGGTTGTGATAATTGGTGGTGGTAATGTGGCAATGGATATCACACGTTCAATGGCTCGTCTGCAGAAGATTAAATATGGTAAAGTTCAGACTTTAGCCACTTCGCTTGAGAGTGAGGAGGAGATGCCTGCCGACCGTGAAGAGGTTGTTGAAGCACGCGAAGAGGGGGCTATTATTGATCCGGGGTGGGGTCCTAAAGAGATTGAGATTGTTGATGGTAAGATAAAAGGACTGCATGTTGTTAAGGTGCTATCTGTATTTGATGAAGACCACCGTTTCAATCCTAAGTTTGATGAGGATAACAAGAAGTTCTTTGATGCCGATATGGTGGTTGAATCTATTGGTCAGGCTCCCGATCTATCCTATATCTCAGATGAGTTGAAAGAGAAGTTGGAACTAGGACCTCGTGGTCGTTATCTGCTTAATGAGTACAACCAAACATCTGTCGAATGGCTGTTTGCCGGTGGCGATATTGTTGTTGGCCCTGACGTTATTCATGGTATTGCCGACGGACATAAAGCAGCTGTTGGAATTGACAACTTTTTGCATAATAAGAAAAAGTAATATAGTTAACTATCACGTCAATAAACTGAACATATTATTGTTGTAAATGAAGTCCGTTTAACAAGTTAGTTCGACAAGTAATAATTTTTGTAAGGATAAGCCCTTGTGTTTTAAGAATTTTGTGCATCTTTAGTGAACGTAAAATAGAACAGATATGAAAGTAGAAGATATTTTAAAAAAGAAAGGCGATGCTCCTTTGTTTACAGTAGACAAGGAGATGAAGGCCATTGAGGCCGTTGCAGTGCTTGATAAGAATAAAATCGGAACACTCATTGTTGTCGATAAAGATGATAATGTGACCGGTATTGTTTCTGAACGTGATTTTCTCTACAAAGCATACAAGACTATCGAAACCAGAAAAGTTGGTACACTTAAAGTTGGCGACCTGATGACAGGTGTCGAAAAGATGTATGTTGCTCAAAAAACTGACAAACCATACGATGTGATGAAGCTAATGCTTAAAAGAAGAATACGTCACGTACCCGTTATGGACGGAGGAACTATTATTGGAATAATATCTATTGGTGACCTTTTAGGATATGTTATTGAGAAATACGAAGAGGAGGCTTTCCTGCTTCGTGAGCACATTAAAAACCCTATGGGCATTCATGTGTACGGAGATCGCAAATAGAATACTATTTCGTTTGTAAAATAACAACCCCACACTTTACCTCTTTGGTGAAATGTGGGGTTGTTTTGGTTTTGTATTTTATTTAAATGTCATCATTTTACTAATATATTTCCCCAGAATATCAAACTCAATATTAACTATTGAGCCCTCCTTAATTTGATGGAAGTTGGTGAACTCATAGGTGTATGGGATTATTGCCACAGAGAACCGATCGTCCTTACTGTTTACCACCGTCAGACTAACTCCATTAACTGTTACCGAACCTTTCTCTACTGTCATATAGCCATCCTTGGCCATCTCTTTGTTGAAATCGTATTGAAAAGTAAAGTACCAGCTTCCGTCAACCTCCTTTACTTTGAGACATCGGGCTGTTTGGTCAACATGCCCCTGAACTATATGGCCATCTAACCGTCCATTCATCATCATGCTACGTTCAAGATTTACCTTGTCACCAATTCTTAAAAGGCCAAGATTCGATTTCTCAAGCGTCTCCCTGATGGCTGTAACAGTGTAGATCTTATCGTCTGTTTTTACTACTGTAAGGCAGACTCCGTTGTGCGAAACGCTCTGGTCTATTTTTAACTCACCGGTAAACGAACACCCAAGGGTTATGTGCAGATTCCCCTTGTCTCGGTCGAGCCCTACAACCGTTGCTGCATCTTCAACTATTCCTGAAAACATACTCTTCGATTTTATATTCAGTTAAAATGATACTATCGCAAAACTACATTAAAAAACAGATATTGGAAAAGATGCGAAATCTTTTTATTATCATGTTTGATAATAATTTGTATTTTGCAGAGTTGTTTGGAGGATGGTACACATATTGGACGGGCAACTAATAAATATATTTAAAAATGGTTTTAGTAACAGGAGGAACGGGACTGGTTGGCTCACATCTGCTGGCCGGACTTGTTAGACGAGGAGTGGAGGTGAGGGCATTAAAACGACCCGGTAGCGATATCGGTTTAGTGGATGATATAATTGCATTTTATGGAATTGAAAAGAGGTCAGAGATTCAATGGATAGATGGGGATATTGAGGATTACTATTCTCTTAAGGATGCCCTAAAAGGGGTGGATAAAATTTACCATGCTGCCGCGATGGTATCCATGAATGCAAGGATGCAGAGGAAGCTCAGAGAGGTAAATGAAACAGGAACTATCAATTTGATAAATGCTTCGATAGAGCAAGGTGTTAAAAAGTTTGGGTATGTAAGTTCTATTGCCACGCTGGGAAATTCAATTAACGGCTATCTTGTTGATGAGTCGTGTTTTTGGCAGGCTGATGAAAAGCACAACGAATATGCCGAGTCAAAATTTAGGGCTGAGATGGAAGTAAAAAGAGCTACTATGGAGGGTTTGAAAACAGTAGTTGTAAACCCATCTTTTATTATCGGTCCGGGAAGCACTGCCCGAAGTTCAGGCCAGATTTTTCAGAAGGTTAAAACAGGATTGGCATTTTATACTTCCGGTGTCACCGGTTATGTACACGCAGGAGATGTTGCAGAGGCTTTAATTACACTGATGGATAGTGATATCGAAAATGAACGTTTTATTTTGAATAGTGAAAACAGAGATCTGAAATCTTTTTTCGATAATATTGCCAAAGATCTTAATGTTAAGGCTCCGAAATTTAAAGCCGGCAAGCTGCTACTTGATATTGCTTGGCGAATGGAGTATGTTAAATTTAAACTTACCGGAATGGAATCATTATTGACAAAAACATCTGCTCAAATCGCTCAATCAAAATACAGCTATACCAGCAAAAAGCTTGTTGATGCCATCGGGTTTAAATTCAAAACCTTAGACGAGGCTATTACCGACACTGTAGCTTTTATGAAGAGCTACAATCACTGACATGTTAATTATTTGAAAGGTTGTTAAGAAGTTAGATGAAAGCCTCGCAATAATAATTAAAAATAATCAACGTATTAAATCGGCCTCTTTACAGTAGTGCTTGGAATGCTTTTGAAAATTTAGGGAGATTGAGATGCTCCGAGGAACGAGGAGATTCCTCAACCGAACTTAATTTTCAAAAGCATGGAGAGTGCTACTGTAAATAAGCCTTGACTTTTTTGCCTGTCCCGCATGGCGGGGTGTCAAGACAAAAATGAAAGGCGTATCAAAAAGGTAGGCTAACTTTAGTTAAAAGCAGGTGTTTGAAAAATAGAGGACTTTTTCACAGTCGACTAAGTAGTATAGGTCTGTTTTCTTCGTGTCTTACTGCCTTTGTGGTAAAATAGCTTGCCACTAAAAGACATAACGTTGCACAAAACACATTCTCACAGTTAGCAGTATTCTAATCATAAAAGCTATTGACCTTACGTCGAATATAATTTGGCAACTCCTATAACCCCAGAGTGAAAATCAGATGTAACTGTTCGGTATTGGGATTGAGTATAAGTGCTGACGAGAGAGTTATTCCGTAATTTTCAGTAAGCTTTACATCCTTAGAGGCTGAAATGCCAATATTTGTAATGTTAAAATTACCGTCTGTTGTAAATGCCTTGTTTCCACCTCCGGCGAATATGTCAAAATATTTAAAGCTGTACCCTGTCTCAAAGTAGACAGCATTGTCAAGGTTGTAGGCACCATAGTTTGTCGACATATAAAAATTGCTGATGCTTTGCGTTACATTAATTTCAAAGAAATGGTTGTCACCGTTAAAGTATCCACCCGTCCTCTCCGGAGCAATTATACTGTCGCTACTTAATCTGAGTTGCTCCCCCGGAAAGTAGTAGTCTGTTACTCCAATCGTTAGTCCAAAATCAAAGCTGTATGAGGTATAAAGGTCAGCCTCAATACCGATGGGAGTGGAGACAAATGCGTACGAACCCCATGCTCCCATAGAGAAGCCACCTTTGGAAAAATTAAAAGAGGGCTGAATTGCAGGTGAGTTTCCAAAGTCTAGTCCACGGAAAATATATCGGTTAACAAAGTCTGCACCAAAACTGAAAGGAGAATTATCAACCTCATCTTGTGCTTTGGTATTTGTAACTGTTAAGTTGAAAATAGAAAATGCAATAATAAATATAATTTTTCTTGTTCTCATAGTTTTTTTATAATTAACAAATACCACTAGCGATGCAAATATACAAATAAACACATTTGATACTTAATTAATGAGGGGTAGAAAGAGAAAAAGAGAACATAAAGCTGAATTATAGAATAAATATAGGGGTGGGGTAACAAAAAAACAAACAGTCAGCTTGGCATTTGTTTTTTGAAAAGAGAGGTGAAATCAGTATTAATTCCCGGTAAATTGGTGGAGTTTATTTGTAAATGACGGGTGTGTTTTGTAAACTAAATTTATTTGAGAATATTTATTTTTGGTGAAAAATCCCCCTTTTTACTTTTTATTCCTTAGTTTTACTCAGTAATTAATAATTAATAGAAAATAAAATCATACAAAAATGGATGTTACAACTATCATTTTAGGGTTCTTATTTGGAGCCACCTTAATCTATTCACGACTTAATAAATTTGATACCATTAGTGGAACGGCCAGTCGAACCGACTTTGCCGTGCCTAAGGCTATTGCGGTGGCCATTGGACTTGGAATGATTTTCCTTACGGCAGAAATTGGTTTGGGATTGGCTGTTTATCATGTTAAACCCTTCTTGCTGGGAGGGATAATTCTTGGAGGATTAATCTTTGGTGTCGGTATGGCCATATTGGGATATTGTCCGGGCACGCTGTTTATATCAGCCGGCGAGGGAGCTGTTGATGCTTTTATTGGGATTTTGGGAGGATTTATTGGTGGTATTGTTTACACTATTGCTCTACCATACATGGGTACTATTTTAGGCCCCAATCTGGGAAAAATATCATTACAAACTATTGTTGGAGGAGAAGGAGTTCTTTTTTACACTCTGGTTTTAGCTATAGGAATAATTTTTATTGCAGGTGCCATGATGTTACACAAAAAGGAGGGAACTAAAAATCTTAAATGGCTCTATTCAGGCATTGCCCTTGCAGTATTAAATCCTATTGTGTTCATGACATCAGTTTCCAACAGACCAATTGGGGCATCAACAACTTACCCCTATGTTGGTGACTTGTTGGTTGGATTAACAGACAATGACTATTTCAATAAAATTAAAACACCCGGAAATTGGGAACTGTTATTTTTATTTGGAGCTCTGTTAGCCGGTCTGGTATTCTCACTGGTTCGCAAGGATCTTAAATTTACACTTATCCATCCTTCTTGGAAAGAGATTAAAGGCAGTTCTGTTTTGGGAAGAGTTGTGTGGGCTTTTGTTGGTGGCTTTATTCTGGTATTTGGAGCCCGAATGGCCGGAGGATGTACAAGCGGTCATATTCTTTCAGGAGGAATGCAGGTTGCAATAAGCAGTTTGGTTTTTGCTATTTTTGTGTTTGTCGGACTACTAATTACAGGAAAGCTGTTTTACAAGAAGTAGTAGAGATAACTGCAACAATAAGTTAATGAAAGTACGTATAAAAAAATAGTTGACAATTTAATGGTATCAAAGCCCGGTGACGGGCTGACCTAATCTACGTGAGCAGCTTTTTTTAAGTGTTGTACTGGTAACCATGATAATAGGAAGCTTTGCCTATGGAATGTAAGTTTACAATACCATTAGAATAAGCAATAACCTTCTGTTTGTGGTAAGTACCGGTGCGTATATTATAATATTTATTATTGCGTTTGGGGAAAAGGGGATTCTATTAAAGTATAGAATTTATCTGGATGTCTATCTTAGTCTGTTTTTGGGTATCGTATTTCTTTTTATTTCGGGGCCGAAAGGGTCAGGGTTAATGTATCTTATTGGATTTAATATTCTATCTGCGGTCTTCATGGGGATGAGCTCTGTCTTTTTTAGTTCCAGTGTAACGGCCATAGTGCTTTTTGTGATTACTTTTATTATTCACTTCAATATTATTCCTGATTCTCCCATTAATGGATATGGTACATTTCAGTTTGCAAATGTGGCAATCACTACACTTTTAATTGTTTCATATCTCCACTGATTACATCAATACCACTGTCTATACCGATGAGCAGCGACTGAAACAGGTGTTATTAAACCTGATTAATAACGCTTTTAAGTTTACAAAAGAGGGTGAGATTAGTGTTGGCTTTGAGATGAAAAAAATGAGATAGAGTTCTACGTTCGTGATACAAGTAAAGGAATTGAAAAAGAGAAAAAGCTTATTATCTTTGACAGATTTGTCAAGGCCGAGCAGAACGAGACAGTTACCAAAACAAAAGGTAACAGGACTTGGATTGGCCATTTCGAAAGGAATAGTGGAGGTTCTGGGCGGTAGAATCTGGGTAGAATCTTCCGTGGGTAAGGGTGCTACTTTCTATTTCACACTGCCTGATTAATCCAAATCGTCCCAACATAAAAAGAATAAAAGTTATCCCTAAAGTTCCTCTTCAGTCTGATAAAAGATTTAATTAGCGTTTATTCAATCAATTTATTTTTAACACCAATATTATGAAACAAATTGCATTACAATCTTTTTTACTTCTCATAATACTCTCCTTTGCTGGATGTAAGGACGACTCTCTAGCTAAACAAAAGAGTGTGTTAAGTTATGTTGACCCGTTTATCGGCACAGGCTTTCACGGGCATACCTTCCCTGGAGCAACAGTTCCTTTTGGTATGGTGCAGCTCAGCCCCGACACCCGCATTATGGGCTGGGAGGCATCGTCAGGGTATCACTATCCCGATTCGATAATCTATGGTTTTAGCCATACCCACCTTAGCGGAACAGGAATTGGAGATATGGGGGATGTAATGCTACTTCCCTTTTCTGGAGATGTTGAATCAAAACTTACAGGAACATTTGAAAAGGAGAGTGAGAAAGCATCTCCCGGATACTATGCCGTTACTTTGGACAACTATGGTGTTGCTGTTGAACTTACTGCTACCAAACGGGTGGGACTTCACAAATACTCATTCTCTAACAGTGACTCCCGAAAAGTTCTTCTCGACTTGGGTCATCTCCTTCAGCCTAACTGGGGACACCGAATAGTTGAAAATGAATTTCGTATTGTTAACAAAACAACCGTTGAGGGGATCCAACGAACTTCGGGGTGGGCGGCTAAACATCAGATGGCCTACAGGCTTGAGTTCTCTGAGCCGGTTGTTAAAACTGGAATTTTTGAGCAGGGGAAAGCGGTTGATGCCAACAAGATTAAAATAAAGAGTGCCCAGATATATTTCAGCTTTAAACCTTCGGCCAAACCATTAATGGTAAAGGTTGCTCTGTCGCCTGTAGATACGCGGGGTGCAGCTCTGAACATGGCTGCTGAGATGGATTATTGGGATTTCGATAGGGTTGTAACTCTGGCTCGTAAGGAGTGGAAAGAAGCATTAAAGGGGATTGAGATTTACACTGATGATGAAGCTGTGAAAACGAATTTTTATACCGCGTTGTATCACACAATGATGTCTCCGTTTACTTATCAGGATGTTGATGGCAGGTATATCAGGATGAACAAAAAGGTTATGCAGGCACCAAAGGGCTACACAAACTACACTGTTTTCTCTTTGTGGGATACCTTCAGAGCTTTTCACCCTCTGATGACTATCATCAGGCCTGAGAAGGCTACAGAGTGGGCTCACTCACTTATTCAGAAATACCATGAGGGAGGAATCCTTCCAAAGTGGCCTTTAGCTTCAAATTACACCGGTACAATGGTTGGCTATCCTGCCGTTTCTGTTATTGCCGATGCCGTAGCAAAAGGGTTGCTGCCTGATGCACTGCCTGATGCACTGGAGGCAGCTGCATTTTCGTCGGTTTATCAGCCCGGAATAGTTGAGCGATATAAGGGAACGCGTGAGGCGGGAATAATGACTCGTCATGTCTACTTTAAGGAGAAGCTGGGCTTTGTGCCTGCCGATTCAGTTCCTGAATCTGTTTCGTGGGGACTGGAGATGGCCTATTTTGATTGGTGTGTAGCGCAAATAGCTGATGCTGCCGGGGATAACAAAACGAGAGATGAATATCTGGATAGATCAACATTCTACAAAAAATATTTTGACCCTGAAACGGGTTTGATGAGAGGTAGAATGGCTGACGGCTCATGGCGAACTCCATTCAGGCCAAAATACTCAAGCCATCAGAAGAGTGATTATGTTGAAGGCACAGCATGGCAGTGGAGTTTTGCAGTACCTCAGGATGTGGAAGGATTGGTTAATCTTCATGGTTCGAAGAAGAAATTTGAAAATATGCTTGATACTCTCTTTACCACTGATTCATCAGTTGAAGGAGAGGAGGCATCAGGCGATATCACCGGACTGATTGGTCAGTATGCTCACGGCAATGAGCCCAGCCATCACATGGCCTACCTATACAACTGGACTGATGCCCCATGGAAAGGACAGGGCTACATTGACAAAATACTGTATGACTTTTACCTTCCAACTCCTGAAGGAATAATAGGTAATGAAGATTGCGGTCAGATGTCGGCATGGTATGTTCTCAGTGCAATTGGTATCTATCAGGTGACCCCCGGTGACCCCACTTTTGCTCTAGGCAGACCAATCGTTGACAAGGCAGTGATTTCGGTGCCGGGAGGAAAATTCACTATATCTGTTAATAACAACTCGCGCAGAAACAGATACATTAAAGAGGTTAGCCTCAATGGAGAGAAACTTAACCGTCTGTTCATCTCATACAGTGAAATAATGAGAGGAGGCAATCTCAACTTTGTTATGACATCTGATGCTAACGAGGCGTTTGTACCGGAGCTGTAAATTGTGGGTTACTGCGGAGAATTATCTTTTCTCACGCAACAAGCAGATAGATTTATCGTTATTTTATAATTCAGATGTTATCTTTGTCTTCATGTTGTTTGAAATTAGGAGTGATGAGAAATAATAGTCATAGTTTGTTGTTTAGGTTGATACCTGTTCTGATTATTGGAATAGTCGCAACCTCCTGCTTCAAATCAGATATTGACTCTATCTCCGATAAGATAACATGGTCACCAAACTTATCTCTCCCTGTTGGGGATCTCTCGTTTACTCTACCTCAGGAGGAGGCAGACAAGATTAATGTGGGAGATTTTTATACTCCCCCTCCTGAATTGTGGTACGACACTCTTGAGTTTGATATATCAGGTATGATTACTTACCGCGAGTCCATTCAATCTTTGATGTTTAGGATAAACATGACAAATGAGTTTCCGGCTCAGAGTGAGATTTTTATCTTTTATCCTGAGGATGGACAAGGGGTCGACTATTCCCGCTCCCTCACCGGCTCGGATCCCATAGAGATTGCTCCCGGAGAAATTGATGTGGAAGGGAAAGTTACCATCCCAAGTAAAAAGCAGATTGATATTGAACTGACACCTACTCAGATTGATGATCTGATGACCTCCCCCCGCCTGATAATAAGAACAGTAATTCGTAATATGTATATTACTGAAGAGATAAAGAATAACTTTTCGCAGTACCGGTTTATTACTCAGTTAGGGGTGCAGGCTCAAATAGTTAAGGTTTATGAATAGTGTACTGAAAATTTATACTCTTTTAGTACTTCTGTTCATCGAAGTTTATGCTTCAGCGCAACAGGATAACACACTGTTTTTTATGCATGAGCTGCCACAGGCAAACTTTGTAAATCCTGCTGTGCCCTCTACGTGTAAACTCTTTATAGGATTTCCTGCTCTGTCGTCTGTTCATGCAAACTACTCAAATACTGCATTAACTTTTAAGGATGCTTTTAGTAAGGGAGCAAATGGTGATTCACTCTATTTTAATGGGGATAAAATAGTTTCACAAATAAGCGGTAAAGAGCTTATTACTTCAGACATTAACCTCACGTTGTTTACTATGGGTATTCATGTCAATAGGTACTACCTTACCTTCTCGGTAAACGAGAAAGTTACTACATACAATATGATTGCCTCAGATTTGTTAAAGTTAGGCTGGAACGGGAATACACGTTATTTGGGTGATGAGGTATCAGCTGATGGAACACGAATAAATGGTAACAGCTATCATGAGTTTGCTTTTGGTGCATCAAAAGATATAAGTGCTAAATGGAGGCTGGGAGTGAGGGCAAAGGTTCTTTTTGGTTTGGGAAATGTTTACACTCCCGAAACCAGAGGCTCTCTTTTTACGGATAGAAACTCATTTATTTTCAGTCTGCTTCTAAACTCAAAAGTCAACAGCTCGCTCCCAATTAATGTATCTGTTGATGAAGATGGGAAAGTTGAAGATGTCACATTAAGGAATGATTTTACTGCAAAAGAGTATTTTCTCAATTTTAATAATTTGGGTGTTGGTGCAGACGTGGGATTTATCTACTACAAGGATGAGAAAACTACATTCTCTGGCAGCCTGCTCGATTTTGGTGCAATATTCTGGAGTAAAGATGTAAACAGCTTTGTGTCAGAAGGGATGATATCCTACCCGGGCACAACAGAAAACGGGAATTTTAATAATAGCGACTATCTTAATCAGCTTACCGATTCATTAAGGCAGATATTCACCCCGGTATCGTCACCCGGGGAATTTATGAGTCCGTTGGTTCCGAAAATATATTTTGGGGTAACGCACAATATCTCCGACCATTTTAATGCAGGAGTATTGGTACGTTCCGAAATATACAGAAACAGATTGTATCCGTCATTCACCCTGTCAGCAAATAGTTTTAACTATAAAATTCTGAATGCAAGTCTGTCTTACACATTGCAAAATGGCGAGTATACAAATATTGGTGCAGGAGTTGGAGTAGAGTTGGGAGCTGTTCAGATACATATTATAAGCGATAATATTCCGGGATTCTTTAAACTTGACAATACACGTAATGCCAATATCAGGTTTGGGTTGAGTTTTGTGCCCGGATGTGATGAAAAAATAGTAAAAGAGCCTGTCAATACCAGAGGGGGTGGAGCCTTGCCTTGTTACTACAGCCCTTACCGGAAAGGGAAGTCAAGAAAAGCAAAGCGAAAAGTAATTAAGACTTTTAGGTAGTTATCCATTATCCTCAGCAAACCACTCAGCAAATGAGTTTGCTGTTTCATTTAACTTAAGGCTGAAAAGCTGAATATTCCCGGGAAGTCTCTTTTTCATCCTTTTTGCAAAATCCACAAGAAGATTTTCACAGGTGGGTTGGTAATCAACGATTTCAAAACGAGAAAGCATTTGAGGTATATCTTTTAACTTATTGTGTTGTGAGTGAGAACTGATAACAAAAGTATGATCAAGTCGGTCAACAATCTCCTCCTTCACAATCTTTTTTAAATCCCCAAAATCCATCACCATACCGTACTTTGGATTACTCTTATCGCTATTGGGTGTACCAATAACCGTAACAGCTAAAATATACGAATGACCATGAATATTACGGCACAATCCGTCATAGTCCCAAAGCGCATGTGCCATCTCAAAACGAAACTCCTTAGTCAATCTTATTTTACTCATAACTATAATTCCTCCATCTTAACAGGTAAACAGCGGAGACGGTTTTCTAAAAGTAAAAAAGGGCAGGCAAACTTATACAACCTAAAAAGGGCTACAACCTATTTGCTGATAGGGGTACATTTACTAACACAGGCAATAATATTTTTTAAGCTATTGTGTTTTAAAAAGTAATAGGTGTTTTTCCCACTTCTTTTACTGGACAACACCCCTTTATCTTTAAGTATTCCCAGATGATGCGAAGTGGTTGACTGCTCAATGTTAAGTATATTATGAATCTCTGTTACCGTTTTTTCCTCTCCCTCTTCCAAAAGTCTGATAATAGCAACCCGCATAGGATGAGCAATTGCCTTCAACATACTGGCTGCACTTTCAAACATCTCAATATCTAAATCCTTAATCTCCATAAACC
>Ga0256831_1000389_pt1 | contig 22828 bp, 19 predicted proteins | sample 132544metaG_FD_189087 | JGI IMG/M metagenome (GOLD analysis project Ga0256831, IMG submission 189087) | Hydrothermal vent microbial communities from Lau Basin, Pacific Ocean - 132-544 | ecosystem: Environmental > Aquatic > Marine > Hydrothermal vents | place: Pacific Ocean: Lau Basin | collected... | reverse complement strand
TATAATCACATCCATGAGCTTTCAAAAATTCTACCGCTTTGGCATTCTCCACACCTTCTGCCGTTACCTTGATATCAAAAATTTTGGCTATTTCTATAACTTTTGCCACTAGTTGATCATTTTTGTTTTCAAATAGATTGAAAATAAAGCTTTTGTCGATTTTGAGCTCATCTATTTGAAATTCTCGAAGATAGCTTAGCGATGAGTACCCAACTCCAAAATCGTCTATTGCTATCGATACACCCAGCTTGGTAAGTTGCTCGCTCAGCTCCTGGTATCGCTGGATATTTTGTATCAGTGAATCTTCGGTAATCTCTACAATAAGGCGATAAGGATATGGGAAGCTGGCCACTCTGTCCAAAAACTTATCCATATAGCGTCTGTTCATAATCTGGTTTGCATCGAGATTGATAGCTACTTTTACCTCCTGATCCGCAATCGATTCGATCATGGCAAATGTCTGCTGCAGAGCAATATCGGTCAAAGAGTATAAAAGCTTGTTGCCTTTGATATAGGGCAAAAACCTATCTGGTGTCAAAAGCCCCTCGCTGCTTCGCCATCGCATCAACCCTTCAAAAGAGGTGACTTTTGCATCACTGAGGCGAAGTTTTGGCTGGAAAAAAAGCTCAAACTCACCTTTTTTGATCCCCTCCTCGATACGCTGCTTCATTACCAAAAAGTGTTTGGATTCAATATCGAGGGTCTCGTTGTAAAAATGAAACGTATTTTTACCGCTCTTTTTGGCACTGTACATCGCAATATCGGCGGCATTGATCACCTCATCCACATTTTTGAACTCCTTTGGAAAAAGAGCGATCCCTACCGAATAGCTGATCTCGATCTCTTGATACTCGGCCATTACGGGAGCACTATACTCCCCTACCAATTTTTGAGCCACCAAGGAAGCTTTTTGCAAAGCACTCGTTTCATCCTTGCCCAAATCACTCAATACCAAAGCAAACTCGTCACCGGCAATCCTTGCAGCAATATCATTCTCTCCTTTAAGAGCATTCAACCGATTTGCCACTTCGATGAGTACCTTGTCTCCTATATCGTGTCCAAAGGAGTCGTTGATATATTTGAAATTGTCCACATCGATAAAGAAAAAGGCTCCAAGACTCTCCTCTTGTTTGAGTACACCAAAAAGTATACGCATCTCTTCAAGCAGCTTTTTTCGGTTGAAAAGCTCAGTCAAAAGATCGAGCTCCGCTTTTTTTCTCAGCTCCTCTTGCGCCTTTTTGACATCGGTGATATCAAAGAAGTGGGAGACGAAGTTTTGGATCTCGCCATTTTCATCTTTTACAGCTGTGATAGAGAGGATCTCCGGATAGATAGTGCCATCTTTTTTACGGTTGTAGATCTCCCCTTTCCAAAATCCTTTTTTCTTAATTTCATCCCACATCTTTTGATAAAAGGCTTTGTCATGTTTGCCCGATTTGAGGATGGATGGATTTTTGCCGAGCACTTCGCTCTCTTTGTATCCTGTAATCTCTTCAAAAGCTTTGTTGACCTTGAGAATATTGCCGTATTTATCGGTAATTGCGATCGCCTCTTGGCTCTCAAAAGCTTGGCTGAGCAGCTTGAGAGTTTGCTGCATCTGTTTTTCTCTTTGAAGTTGTTCGATATAGCGAAGAGACTGACTAAAATATTCGGCTATCTTTTTCAAAATCTCAATAAGAGTAGGATGGAAATCTCCTTTTTTAGCAAGTACAAGCAAGTAGACACAATCCTCTTCATATATGATAGGTACAGCCACCAGCCACTCACTCTTTTGGAATATTAAATCCTCAAAAGGGGCCTTTTGCATAATCAGATGCTTCGATTTTTTAGCCTCTTCAATCATATGATCCAACATTTTTGGCCAAAAGCGCTTCAGATTGCTGGCCAGGATGTGCTGGGTAGCGATGATCTCTTTATTTTTGCATTCAAGCAAAACCAAAAAATCAAACAGATCCATCTTCTCTACAAGAACCATCAACGTATTGATAAGCGTCTTTTTATCCTGTACAAACAGCAGCGTCTCACTAAACTGGGCAAAGATTTCAAACAGACGCTTTTCAAATCGGATCTGCTCTACCGCTGTTTCTATCTTTTCAAAATGAGTATCATACCAGCGTATAAAAAACAAAAATCCCGCGAATGCTACTATCCATACTCCCAAAGCAGCCATAAAAATCAAAAAAGCGGTATGCTTGAGAGCCTCTTTTTTTTGCCAGACCATGGACAAGATATCTTTTTGGACCCCAAAAAGCCGATTGATATAGTCCGTTTGTATCTCCCACCACTCCTTTTTATCCAGAAGGTCAAACTCTTTTTTCTCCACGATTTTTTCTTTGATCGTGGCAATTTTGTGTTCTAAAACAGGAGGGATATGGTGATGATAGAAGATACGGACCTGCGGGGGCATGATTTTTTGTAACAGCGCATAGATATTTCGCTCTTGAAGATAGATTCGCATCGTCTCTTGATAAATTTTTGGCAAAATCTCTTTTTTATGAAGCAAAAAGGTTATGAGTGCCCGCTCTTGACCGTTGAGCTCCGCATATTGGGAGATCTTTTCAAAAGACAAAAGCATTTTAAAAAAATCGTCATCAATAAAACGCTGCTCCAAAATGGCGTTGCTTTGCAAAAGCTTATCGATAATTTGGCTATAACGCTGTAAAATCTGCAGTGAGGAGAGCTCTTTTTTATCTACTTTGATGCGAAGAAAAGGAAGTTTTGCCAAAGTCTCAAGAATATTGTTGAAATAGTTTTGCCACACAGGCATAAAAGAGTGTGAAAGTAAAAAATACTTGTAATGCTCTATTGCCCGATCGGTTTGGAGACGCTGTTTTTTCAGTAGCTCGCAAAAACGTTTTTGATCTTCACACGCTACCGAAAGTCCACGCTCTTTTTGTAGATTTTTTATCACGTCCATCGCCACTTTAGCATAGGCTATGGAGCGATCAAGATAGAGACTTTGCTGATAGCGGCCATAGGTGCTATAGGCGTAATAACCCAGTAAAAAAAGAAGCGCCAAAGAGACAGGAAGCAAAAAAAGTACAACCTGACGCTTGAGCCTTCTGATATATTCTTGCATATCTTACCGTTTCTGGGCAACAAAAAGGGTGGATATTCCAAAAGAGAAAGAGCGGACCGTTTTCATCTCAAATCCTCCATCTTCTAGCTCTTGAATCAGCTGCTCGGTGGTCAGAAAATTGTCGATGGAGTTGGGCAGATACTCGTATGCCGCTTTGTTACCCGAGACCGCTCCACCAATGCGAGGAAGGACCTGCTTCATATACCACTCCACCACCCTGTCCATCGGACCTGAGCGCTCCTTTTTGGTAAATTCCAAAATGACCAGGATACCCTCTGGTTTGAGTACTCTTGCAAACTCTTCGATAGCGGCTTGGCGCTCCACTACATTGCGAATACCGTATGTAATACTCAAAAACTCACTGCTATGGCTGGGTAGCGGCAGATCCTGGGCGTACGCTTGGATATATTGAAAATGTGGAAATTTCTCTTTGGCCACTTCCAGCATTCCTTGGGAGGGGTCCACACCCACATAGTTGTGGACTTCGATCCCTTTTTTGGCCGCCATTTTCTCCCAAAACCCCAACATATCTCCAGTTCCACAGGCAACATCGGTAATCTGGGAGATCTCTTTTTTGCCATAGAGATCATAGGCCAGCTCACATGCCCGCTTACGCCACGCGATATCACTGCCAAAGCTCAGCACCCTATTGGCCAAATCGTAACTTTTTGCAATCTCGTCGAACATCGAAACGATTCTTTTTTGTCTATCCATTTTTGCTCCAAATCATCAGATCTTTATCTATTTTACGGGTATATAAAAACTCCATTTTCTTGTCGAATCTATAATTCTCCATTGCTCTACACTTCGGGGCTATAAATTGCAAATACCAATCCACAACCCTTTTGGTCGCTTTCATCATCCCCTCACCACCTTCGATCATCACGAAAGAGTATTGAGAGATTTTTTCCAAGGAGTCTTCTATATAGACATGACGTCCTTCGATTCCAAACAGGGGTATCTTTTTGGCAAAGCGCTTTTTTTTGGAATAGATGAGAATATCGGGAGGTCGTCCACCCACGAGTCTCGCATCGAGAATCGGTCTATCGGTACGCACCGTATTGCCACCGATCACCAAAAGATCGATGCGATCACGCAGAGCGTGTACATACTCTCTAGAAGCCTGGGAGCTGATGATGCCGCCACCTATGGCCCCGTTGAGAGTCTGGGCATATTTGAAAAGTACGAAAGAACCATGACTCCACCGCACAAAAGGCTCGATCAATACTTCGCACTCCTCTTCCAACACACCCAAGCGCACCTCGATACCTTGGTCTCGAAGATATCTAGCTCCCCCTCCCGCTTTGGGATTGGGGTCTAGTGTGCCGATGACTACCTCTTTGAAACCGAGATTTTTTATAAGCAGTGAACATGGCGGCGTCTTGCCGTAGTGAAAACAAGGCTCCAGAGTGACATATAAAGTGGCGTTGCGAAAAAGCTCTTTTGCGTGGGTCTGAAGATAGTTGTGCAGATGTAACGACTGAGTGATAGACAAGATACCCTTATCTTGTGTCAGACGATAGTAGGCCTCTTTGATAGCCAGCACTTCCGCATGAGGAGTGCCCGCTTTTTGATGGGCCGCTAGACCAAGAAGTCGCCCATCTTTTAAAACCGCCGCACCGACGGCGGGATTTGGATAGGTGAGCCCTTGATATTTCCAGGCCTCATCGAGGCAGGCTCGCATATAAAATTCATCGAGATTTACCATTCAAAATAGGTTTTGGCACTCGCAATCTCATCGAAATCGAGGCGCCTCTCTCCCTCTTTTGTCTTTACCACTATCTCGTTGCCTTCGGCTTTTTGTAGCTCACCCTCTACCACATCCCCTTGTATGGTGGTGATACGTACCTTCTCACCGAGGGAGTTTTCGAAATGCTCCGGTTTTTTGAGCTTTCGCTCCACTCCCGGAGAACTCACCTCCAGATTGTAGTCCCCACTCACCGGGGGGTTGACATCCAACAAAGGCGAGACCAGATTGGAAACCTCCACACATTTTTGCAAATCCACACCCTCTGGATGGGTGATAGTGACACGATAGATCGTCTTTCCTCTGTCATTCACTGTCTCGATGTCGTAGAGCTTGGCTCCACAGCTCTCTACCATCTTTTTGATCTCTTGCTCTAGACTCACTTCTTATCCTTTATCTTTTCGAAAAGTTCTTCTATTTTTTGTTGGCGCTCCAATGAATCGTCAAATTTGAAGTGAAGTTTTGGACATTTGAACCATCCACTCGACTCCAAGCAGTAGTTTTGCACCACTCCTGCAGCCCGTTTGAGATGCTTGAGTATCTCTTTTTGCTCTTCGGGCGAGTAGATCGATTTGTCTATATAGACCTCCGCATCGTACATTCCCCGTTTCACATCCACATCGGTGACAGTCAGACCTCGCAGCTTCTCGTCGTTCAACGTACCCAAAGCCTCGGAGATGAGCTCTCTTAGCAGTGATGCGGCCCGTTTTTCTTTGAGTCCTTTTTTCATCTTCTCTCCTATAGCGTCGCCGCCTCTTCGATCTCTTTATAGGCTTCTATCACATCTCCCACTTTGATGTCGTTGAAGTTTTCGATCATGATACCGCACTCGTACCCTTTGCTCACCTCTTTGACATCCTCTTTGAAGCGCTTGAGTGAAGCGATACGGCTATTGTAAATCACCACACCATCACGAATGACTCTGGCTTTGGCATTTCGCTCGATCACTCCATCGGTCACCAAGCATCCAGCTACCGTACCCACTTTGGGCACTACGAAAATCTCTCGCACTTCCGCTTGACCGATGGTCTCTTCTTTGATGATGGGGCTTAGCATTCCGCTCAGCAGCGCTTTGACCTCGTCGATTAGATCGTAGATGATGGAGTAGGTTTTGATATTGATACCAAGCTGCTTGGCCTTCTCTTTGACACTACCCGTTGGCCGGACATTAAAGCCCAAGATCACGGCATTTTCGCTCGCATCCGCCAGTGTCACGTCGCTATCGCTGATGGCACCTACTCCCGAGTGGATGATATCCACCTTCACCTCTTCGTTTTTGAGTTTTTCGAGGCTGCCTTTGATGGCTTCCAGGCTTCCTTGGGTATCGGCTTTGATAATGACAGGAAGTTTTTTGAGCTGCCCCTCTTTGACCAGCTGACTGAGCTCTTCGAGGCTCACTTTGGTAGTTTTGGAGAGCTCTTTTTGGCGCTCGTACTCGGCTCTACGCTCGGCATACATTCTCGCCTCTTCCGCATCCTTGACGGCGATGAGGATCTCTCCTGCAGGCGGTACTTTGTCCAGACCCACTACCACTCCAGGCTCACTGGGTCTACGCTCTTTGATCATCTTGCCAAGATCGTCTATGATGGCGCGCACTCGCCCATAGGCTACACCACACACTACATGATCACCCACTTTGAGAGTTCCGTTTTTGACGATGACGGTAGCCACGGGACCTCGACCCTTTTCGAGTGAACTTTCTATCACCACCGCTTTGGCCTCGCGTTTTGGATTGGCCTTCAGCTCCATGAGCTCGGCTTGGAGCAATATGGTATCGAGCAGATCCTCCACCCCTTGACCCGTCTTGGCGCTCACCTCCACAAATTCATACTCCCCACCCCACTCTGTAGGCGTGATACCAAGCTCTGCGAGCTGGGATTTGACCAGATCGGGATTGGCATCGGGCTTGTCGATTTTGTTGATAGCTATGATCATCGGCACATCGGCGGTTTTGGCGTGATTGATAGCCTCGATCGTTTGAGGTTTGACTCCATCGTCGGCGGCTACCACGATGATGGCGATATCGGTAGCCTGAGCACCACGAGCTCGCATCTCGGTAAAAGCCTCGTGGCCTGGGGTATCGATGAAGGTGATTTTTTTGCCATCTTTTTCGATCATATAGGCCCCGATATGCTGGGTGATACCACCAGCCTCTTTCTCGGCTATCTTGGAATGTCGTATATAGTCCAAGAGACTCGTCTTTCCATGGTCTACGTGCCCCATGATGGTGATGACCGGTGGACGCTCTTCGAGATAGTCGTCCTCGACGCTATCGTAGACTTTGACATAATCGAGCTCTTCAAGGACATTCTTGACTTTGATCTCTAGGCCGAACTCTTCCGCCAGGATCTCCAAAGTATCTTTGTCCAAAAAGTCGTTTTTGGTGGCCATCATTCCAAGATTGAAAAGCACTTTGATCACTTCACCTACACTTTTGCCGGCTTTTTCGGCAAATTCGTAGACCCGTACCTCCTCTGGGACTTCCACCACTTTGATCTCTTCGCCACTTTTTTGTTCTTTTTTTCTTCTTTTTTTCTTTTTGCCCCGGCTGATACCTTGCTGATCGAGATTGAAGCTTTTGCGCGCGACTTTTGGCTGAGACTTTTTCTTCTGCGTGGCCTCTTTTTTCTGCTCTTGCTCCACTTTTTCGAGCTCTTCACTAAAATCTGGCAGTATGACCACTTCGTTATCGAGCTCCATGCTCACTTCACTCAGATTCCTATCCTCCAATATTTCGATACGTTTGCCCTCGCTCTTTTTAGCCGGAGGTGGACTCTTTTTGGCTTTTTTGTTCTTTCTTTTAAGCTCCAACCCTTCACCACTCTCCATTGATACACCGCCGGTCTGGGTGGCTTTGGGTGCAGGTGTAGGCTCTGGTTTTGGCTTTCTTTTTTTCTTGACGATGACCAGACCTCTTCTTTTTGTTAAAGACGGAGGCGTCAAAGATTCGGCAGCCGCACTTTTGGACTCCTCTTTGGAAGTTTCCTTCTTTTGGATTTTTTTGGTAACTTCAGGTTCGGCAGACACCTCTTCGGCTTTGGTCGGAGTTTCCGGTTCGGCTGGAGCTTTGGATGTCTCTTTTTCCTCTTTTTCTTTTTTTGGTTTTTTCACCACTTTAGGTTGAGGCTTTTGCTCCTCGGGTGCCCCACCGCTCATGATATATTCGGTGAGTTTTTCGGCTTCTTCGAAGGTAACCGCACTGGAGGTAGCTTTGACTTTGTATCCAAGCTCCTTTGCCTTTTCCAGTACGTCTTTAGGTTTGAGGCCCAGTTCACTGGCAATCTCATGGATTCTTACTTTATCCATTATCAATCATCTCCTTTAACATTTTCAAAGCCGAAGTTGGATCCATCTTGCAGATACGAGCGAGACTTTTTGGTAGCTTTTTATCTTCTAAGCAGAGTTTGCATATATAAAAACTTCTGCCGACCCCGCTAAACCACAGCAACCTTTTTTCCCGGCACTGAAGCCTATAGAGGTCCTCTTGGTACGATCTTGTTTTGCAATGTATACACATTCTCACTGGCTTTGACATTGGGGCTTATTATATCAAAAAAAGAGGCCAATCAAAAGCTCAGCCCCGCTCATCCACGATGAGCCCCTCATTATCAAAATCAAGCACTCGAATGCGGTATGCGGGAAACTTCTCCTTCAGTATTTGAGCCAACGTATGGGAGTGGTCTTTGTAAGTCATGGAAAAAAAGGTGGAGCCACTACCCGAGAGCGTACTCATCAAAGCGCCGTTTTCTAATGCGATACGTTGCAACTCGAAAAGCTCCGGCAAAGCCCGCATCCTGATGTCTTGATGGAGCCTGTCTTTCGAAGCCACTCGCAACATCTCCCACTGCTCGGAAAAAAAGGCGGCCGTTAGAAGTGAACTTCGTGATACGTTGTAGACCACATCGGATGTGGTATAGCGCTTGGGAAGCTTGGAGCGAGAATGGTTGGTAGAGATGGGACGATTCGGGATGGCGATGACCGCTTGGACGTTTGATGGCATCGATTTTTTGAGACTGTAGACCCTGTTGTTCTCCACCGCCGAGACGGTAAATCCTCCCATGACTGCTGGGGTGATGTTGTCTGGATGGGGCTCGTAGACTAGGGCTAGATTGAGAAGTTTCTCTTTTGAGATATTGACGCCGGCCATCGCATAGGCTGCGGCGATGGCACTGACGATCACTGCCGAACTGCTACCAAGTCCTCTGGAGAGCGGGATTTTATTGATAAAGGTAAATCGAAACTTGTCTGTATGGCCTGTGAGCTTGCGATAGTGCTCGTTGAAGATGGAGATGAACATATTGTTGCCCTTGAGGCGAACGTTTTTGGCTCCCTCTCCTTTGATAGAGATACTAAAAAAACGGCTTCTTTTGATTCGCACCACATTGCGAAGATCCAAGGCAAGCCCCAAAGTATCGAATCCCGGGCCCAAATTGGCACTGGTAGCTGGCACACTTATCAACAACTCTCAACCCTTTACTGCCGGCAAAACATACAGCGGCGAAATATCGTCACTACACTCCAATCCTTCCAGCCTCTTTGGCAGATGAAACTCGGATTTTGGTGGGACGTCGAACTTTTTGGTCACAATTTTACCATTTTCTTTGACAAAATAGAGATTGCCAAAAGCTTTGATAGGAGCGTTGTCGTTGAAGGCAAAAGCCTCACATCCAAACAGCTGGATATTTTTGGCTATTTGCAAGGTTTTTAAAAAGATGTAGACTAGCTTTATGGACATGAAGCTACCAGGTCCTTTGGCGAAATAGATGCTTCTTGCATCGTATCTGTCCAAAATCTCTTTGAAGATTTGAGGAAGTGCTTCGCTGGTCTTTTGCTCGCTTTGGATCGCCTCGATAAGCCGACCATTTTGGTAGATACCCACCAGCAAAGGGGAAGAGAGGGCTACGACGACTAGATCTACCCTACTCTTTTGCGTAGGCCGCCCCAATCATATACCCTTCCGTCATTTTTGTCTTGGCCTCTACGATCTCATAGTTTCTCGAATCCTCGAGTATTTTTTGGGTGAGTAGATGGTTGAGATGGTGGCTTGCCGCATAGGCTTCATACTCTCCCATCACCGCCATGCCAAGAAGTGAAAGATCCCCTATGGCATCGAGGATTTTATGGCGTACGAACTCATCTTCATAGCGCAAGCCTTCAGGGTTGAGGACACGCTTTTCGTCCAGTACGATGGCGTTGTCCAAGCTACCGCCCAAAGCCAATCCTTGGCTGCGCAGATACTGTACCTGGTGTAAAAATCCAAAAGTCCTGGCTCTTGCGATCTGTTCGATATAGGAGCGCAGATCGAACTCGAAACGACAATGCTGCTTGCCGATTACGGGATGGTCGAAATCGATGGTGAAGTCCAGGGCGAAACGATCCGATGGGCGTAGCAAGGCATACTTCGACCCATCTTGGACTTTGATCTCTTTTTTGATTTTGAGCACTTTTTTGGGAGCATTTTGGATACGCAGACACGCCTCATCCAAAAGCATACAATAAGCGATGGCACTCCCATCCATAATAGGCACTTCATCGTTGTCGAGAGTGATGAGCAGATTGTCTATCCCATAGCTGTAGACCGCACTCATCAAGTGTTCTATCGTCGAGACACTCACCCCATCTTTGCCGATGACCGTAGCCATCTTGGTATCTATTACATTTTCGGGAGAGAGAGGGATTTTTACATTTTTATCTTTTCTATAAAATATGATTCCACTATTTTTTGGCAAAGGCTCCAGTCTCATCTGTACCGGCACGCCCTTGTGCAGTCCGATACCCACCAGATCCACACTTTTTGCAATGGTTCTTTGTTTCATAGGCCATCCTTTGATTTACCATTGTAACAAAATTCTCACTCACTGTCTATCACCTTTTTGGCCTCTTTCATGATAGTGGTGATATGGTCTTTGATCCATCTTTTGTCCATCCACTCCGCCGGCCGTACCTCGATACCCTGGACCAGCACCCCAAAATGGAGATGATCGCCCAAAGCCAATCCCGTTCGTCCTGTCTTGGCTATCACTTCATCTCGCCGCACTTTGTCACCTTTTTTGACAAAAAGCGTAGAGCAGTGACCATAGAGGGTATAAAGCCCGAGCCCATGGGAGATCAAAGGCATGTTGCCATATATTCCATTGTAATTGGCAAAGACCACCTCTCCTGGATTGCTCGCTCTAACGGGAGCTTGCTTGACGCTGGCCAGATCGAGTCCTAGATGGTAGGATTCGCTCACGAGCCTACCCTTGTAGTAATAAAACCTATGATCTCCAAAACTTGCCACGGGAGCCGCGTTTTTTAGGGGATAGAATGGTCTGATATCGAAGCTCTCGATCCGCTGTTTCGGTACACTGGAGCTGAGGCGATGGATCAACTCCTCGTTTTTTTGGCGAAGGGTTTCATTGATGAATTTGAACTTCTCCAAAGGACTCATCCCCTTTGTTTCGGGATAGTCCTCGGCCAGACTCTCCACTTTTCCTTTCAAGAAATTTTCCGTAAGATGGATGACACTCTTTTTGTAGCGGCGGTTTTTGAGATACAAAGGCACATGGGCCCTGCTTTTGTTGCCCGCCTTGTCAAAAGCTACGATATCGGCCCGAAAGCTCCTTCGCATAATCGGCCAGGCAATAAGAGCCACATAGTAGCCATCTTTGTAAAAGGGTTGGGCCAAAAACCTCTTGCCAAAATTCGTTTTGATATAAAAACTATCCAGATTCTCATCGCTGCAGTGGAACACGACCAAAGCACTACCACCTTTGGTGATTGAGTAGGAGTTGGCCACTATGAAAAGATCTGGTTTTTGTCGGTCGATGATTATTTTCACATCTTTGTGGGCACGGTTGCCCAAAAAGTAGTTCCAAAAGCTCTTGTCCTGCACATCTATGCTCAAAATCACTCTGTTTTGTGGAAATTCCAACATAGCGGGCTGTTTGATGGTGATATCTATCTTTTTAGAGGGGTTGGAGAGTGTGGCCGTGTCGATCGTCTCTTTTTGTTTTCCGTCACTCATTACCACTGTATAGGATTTGATACCGGAGTCGTCCGTTAGAGTCAATTTCAAAGGTTTTTTGAGATTCCAGTAGATTTTGTCTTGTATTGCAATTTTTGGCTTTTGCCTCTCGAACGCCTGGGATGTATAGACAAAATAGCCAATCGCCGCGATACCTATCAAGCCGCCAATCGCTAGATACAGCCCCTTTTTGCTCTTTCTTCTCACTCCATCTCCTTTTCGATAGCCTCCAAAACAAGTTCCAGCACTCTATCAAAATCGTGTAAATCGCTTGTAAACCCAGCCGCTCTTTTGTGCCCCCCGCCACCGAAAGCGACGGCGATCTTGCCCACGTCCACCCGCTCTTTGGAGCGCATCGAGACCTTGATACGTCCATCTTCCTCTTCTCTAAGCAGCAGTGCCACCTCCACAGTCGCTAGATTTCTAGCCATGTTTAAAGCATCCTCACCCATCTCTTTGGTACCACCCGTTTGGGCCAGCATCTGCTGAGTCAGACGCAAAGAGGCCACTTTGGCACCCAGGTGCAAGGTCAAGGTTTCCAACACCAAGGGCAGCAGACGCAGCTTGCTAAGAGGCTCTCGCATCGTAAGCATTCTGGCCACCCACTCGGGACTGGCTCCCTTTTCACACAGCTTTTTGGCAAGCTCGAAAGTCCTAGCTCCTACGCTATCGTATTTGAAAAATCCCGTATCGTCCACGAGTGCGGTATACAAAGATGTGGCCGACTCTTTTGGAATAGGCATTTCGCCCTCTTCCAAGAGCTTGTAGACCACCTCGGCCGTAGCGGCTGCTGTAGGATCTACTATATTGATATCACCATACATGGTATTGCTTCTATGGTGATCGATATTGATCAAAAAGCCCTCTTTTTTCTCTATTCCCAGCCGATCGAAACTGCCACAATCGAAGCTTATCATCAGATCGCAGTGTTTTGGCAACTCCTTTTTTACCTTTTGGATACCTGGCAGGAAGTCTAGATTGTAAGGCAGCTGGGTGGTATTGACTACACTGGCTCTCTTTCCCATGGCAAGAAGGGAGTGGTACATCCCAAGCGCACTGCCCAAAGTGTCCGCATCGGGATTGACATGGGTCAGTAGCGCAATATGGCGCGCCTCATGGATTTTTCCAATCGCCTCTTGCATCATGCCTCGATCTTCATGGAGATATCTGGCCATGTGGCTTGGTGGACTATACTGCCGCTACTGACGGCATCTACGCCCGCCTCGGCATACTGAGCGATGGTCTCTAGACTCACGTTGCCACTGGCTTCGATAAGCACCCTGGGATACTTTTTGTTGCGATACTCCACCACCTTTTTGATATCTTCTATTTCCATATTGTCACACATGACGATATCGGCTCCCGCTTCCATCGCCTCTTTGGCCATCTGCACATCCTCACACTCCACTTCGATCTTGGCGGTGAAGGGAATCTTGGCTCTGGCTTTTTGGATAAATTCACCAAGTGGCTCACCCAGAGTACCCAGGTGGGTATCTTTGAGCATCAAACAATCATCCAGCCCAAAGCGGTGGTTAACTACCCCTCCCACTCTGGCTGCATATTTTTCGAACTCTCTTAGATGTGGTCTTGTCTTTCTGGTATCGAGCACCTTGACTTTCTCGCTTGCTGCTTGGACGAAGGCTCTCGCTTTTGTGGCTATGGAGGAGGCGTGGAGGATGGTATTAAGCAGCGTACGCTCGGCTTTGAGCAAGATTGTCGATTCCCCGTAGACTCTAGCGATGGTCTCACCTGGAGCGAAACTCTCTCCATCACTTTTCTCCCACACCAGATCGAATCCGAGTAGTTGTGCCAAGGCATCTGCGTAGGGCGCTCCCGCCAATACCCCTTCGGATTTGGCCACGATCTTGCCGGCAGCCTTTTTGGGCTGGGCCACCCTTTCGAACAGATCCCCTCTGCCTACATCCTCGGCCAAGGCCTTTTTCATAAAATCGTTTATATCCATCTATCCCTCCACATACTCAAACATCCGCTCTAGCGCCACGTTGGCCCATTTCCTGGTCTCCTCGTCCACGAAGATCTCATTCAGAGGCGCTCCTTTTTCGATCCCTTCCAAAACTTCCAGTACATCCTCCAGGCTCGTCTCATTCATCGTCGGACACTCTGGCTTGGTAGAAGAGAGGACATAAGTGTTTGTGGGCCTGAGGCGATGGACCAGATTGTACTCCGTCCCTACCGCCACTTTTTGCTCTGGTGGAAGGCTTTGGACATATTTGATGATCTGACTGGTCGAGCCCACGAAATCGGCAGCTTCGCATACAGCCGGATCACACTCTGGATGGACGGCTATTTTGATGCCCGGGTAGCGTTTGCGGAAAAACTCAACATCTTTGAGGGTAAAGAGCTGATGCACCGAGCAAAAGCCGTTGTAACAGATGATATCGGCCTCCTTGATCTTTTCGGGCTCGTCGATGCCGATCACCGCACTTTTGAGCCCCATCTGGCGAGCTACGTTTTGGCCAAGGCAGCGATCTGGCACGAACAAGATCTTTTTGCCGCTTTGCAAAGCTTTTTCGATGATCTTGACAGCACTGCTACTGGTACAGACCGCTCCGCCCATCTGGCCCACTTTCGCTTTGACTTCGGCGCCGCTGTTGATGTAGGTGATGGGCAAGATCTCCTCTTTTTTGATGCCGGCTCTGTCCATCGCTTCTACAGATTGATCGAAATAGGTGCTATCGATCATGCGTGCCATGGCACAGCAAGCGATCTTTGGCATCACTACCCGCTTATGAGGCGTCAAAATCTTCACACTTTGGCCCATAAAACCAACGCCACAAAAGAGGATCCACTCATCTTCGCTCTCTTTCGCCCGTTTGGCTAGCTCCAGACTGTCACCAGTCAAATCGGCGATCTCGAAAACCTCGTCTTTTTGGTAGTAGTGGGCGACTATAGTCACACCAAGCTTCTCTTTGAGCTCTTTGATTTTTTGTTGCATATTTAAAATGTCACTCAAATATCACTCCTCATGCAATTTTTTCTAAGCTGCCGTTAGCTAATTTTAGCTAAAATTATACAACATCAACCCCAAAGGCAATCGATGGATTTTTTGAGCAATCCCAATGTGCTGTTTTATATCGCGGCATATCTCATAGGTGGTATCCCTTTTGGTTATATTTTGGCCAAAATCTTTGCAAAAGTGGATATCAAACAAAAAGGCTCCAAAAGTATAGGGGCTACCAACGTGCTGCGTGTAGTCAAGGAAAAAGATCCAAAGCTGGCCAAAAAACTGGCTATCGCCACCGTCGTTTTCGATGCGCTCAAAGGAGCGGTGCTGGTACTTTTGGCCAAAGCGATGGGCTTTCCTCCAGCAGTATGGTGGATGGTAGGCATCATGACGGTACTGGGCCACTGCTACAGCCCATTTTTGAAATTTGAAGGGGGCAAAGGGGTGGCTACCGGAATGGGTGTACTGCTCGTACTGCTACCTATCGAAACTCTTATCGGTATAGCGGTCTGGGCCATCGTGGCCAAAACGACCAAAATCTCCTCTTTGGCTTCCCTGAGCGGTCTAGCGGCGGTGGTGATCTCTAGCTTCATCATTCACCCTGAACTTCCCTACGTGCGCTCCCACGCTCCGCTACTGCTGCTAGCATTTATTATTTTCTACAAGCATCTGCCAAATATCAAGCGCCTCATCACAGGCCAAGAACAGAAGGTGGCCAGTGGAGTATAGAATCGATATCGAGCATATTGAATTTTACGCCATCATCGGGCTTTTGCCCCATGAGCGCTCTATAGCCCAAAAGGTTTTGGCCCATACCACCCTTTGGTATGACTACGACTCCAAAGGATACATCGACTACGCCAAAGTGGCCAAGCTGATCAAGACCAATATCCAACAAAAAGAGTTCAAGCTTTTAGAAGAGGCCCTTCTTGACACCCTCGAACTTTTACACGAAAACTTTCCCGCCATAAAAAAGGGGACTTTACGCATCACAAAGCCTCAAATCCTGTCCGATGCCACCCCTTCAGTGAGCCTCACTCTTAAATTTGACTAAAAAAAATTTTAAATCAAGCTAAAAATTTGTTTAAATCAAGCTAAAATTGTGCTATAATTTTGGCAATTTTTAAAAAACACGAAGGGGCGGATGCATGCGAATCCTCATAGTCGAAGATGAAGTGACACTCAACAGAACTCTGGCCGAAGGGCTCAAAGAATTTGGATACCAAAGCGATATCAGCGAATCTCTCAAAGATGCACAATATTATCTAGATATCAGAAACTACGACCTCATCCTTGTAGACTGGATGCTGCCAGATGGCAGCGGACTGGAGCTCGTTACCCAAGTCAAGCAAGAAAATCCAAAAACCATCGTTATCGTTCTCTCGGCTCGTGACGACAAAGAGAGCGAGATCGAAGCGCTGCAAGCTGGAGCGGACGACTATATCCGAAAGCCGTTCGATTTTGACGTACTAGTAGCCAGAATAGAAGCGAGGCTTCGATTTGGCGGCAGCTCCATCATCGAGATCAAAGAGCTCATCATCAATCCCGAAGAGGAGAAAATACTCTATAAAGACAAAGAGATCGAGCTCAAAGGAAAACCTTTCGAGGTCCTCACCCACTTGGCTCGTCACAAAGACCAGATCGTCTCCAAAGAGCAACTCCTCGACGCCATCTGGGAAGAGCCAGAACTGGTCACTCCAAACGTTATCGAAGTGGCCATCAACCAAATCCGTCAAAAACTGGACAAGCCTCTTGGCATCCAGACCATAGAAACCGTCCGTAGACGGGGATATAGATTTTGCTATCCACGCAAAGCCTAAGAACCAAACTTCTTATACGATTGGCGATAGCTTCGGCTATCCTAATCGCTCTTTTCTCCCTTGTCATCTACAAAGCCATCTCCACCTCGGTATACCAAGAGATCGAAGACCAGCTCATCAAACAAGCCCAATATATCCAAGCTACATCCAAAAACTACCATCCTGGCCAAAAGATCGACAGCTCTTTTTTGAAAAAAACACTCAATATCTCCATCGAGATCCAAAAAAAGCCACCAAATATCGACGATGTCACTTTCGTCACCTACAAAGACCCTAAAAGCCATCGAACCTATATGGTGCTCTACTACCCGTATGATTTCCAAGAACAGAGCTTTTTGAAAATCACCAAAGATATCACCTCGCTGCACCAGCTGATGTCCAAACTCTATCGCATTATCGTATTTACCAATATCCTGGCCTTTTTGTTCATCATCTTTTATGCAGCGATTTTGTCCAATTATCTGACACGCTATATCACCAATCTGACCAAAAAGCTCTCCTCGATGAACGAAGATATGCTCAAACCCATCAAACTCAAAAATCTCCCCGAAGAGTTTCAGCCTCTCGGGGAGTCTATCAATATGCTCATCAATCGCGTCCAGACCTTCATCAAATATCAAAAGGAGCTCTTTATAGGCATAGCCCACGAACTCAAGACCCCACTGGCGGTGATGAAGCTCAAAAACGAAGTAACTCTTATCAAAAAACGAAGTCCCGAAGAGTATATAAAAACCATCAAGCTCAATATCCAAACTATCAACGAAATGAACAAAATGATAGAAAATGTGCTCAAAATCGGTCGCCAGGAGAGCGACCAGTTCGAGCCGCCAGTACAAATAGACCTCATAGAATACCTACGCCAAAAGAGCGCCAATTATCAGCTTCTAGCCAAAAGCGAGGGCAAAAACATCGTTACGGATTTCAAACCTACCAGCTACTGCGCCACCATACAGCCAACGCTTCTCAATCATATCATTCAAAATTTTGTCCAAAACGCCATCAAATTCACCAAGCCCAACGGTACTATCATATTACGTACCATGCCCGTACTAGGCGGTATCAAAATAGAGGTGATAGACGAAGGTCCAGGAATTGACGAAACGATCGATCTTTTCGCCCCTTTCAAACGAGCGGGTGAGAAAAGCGGAGTGGGCTTGGGGCTCTTTTTGGCTAAAAGTGCGGCCGATGCTATGGGTGCGAAAATCTGGATCAAAAACCGAAAAGAGGCTCCGGGTGCAATCGCTACACTCTTCATTCCAGACAAACTCGCCTGCCCTCTTGGGTGATTTTTAAAGTCTATTTAAGCTATGTTGGGCTATAAATCATTTCAAACATTTATTGAGGGGGACAAATGTCTTTGATGATTACAGAAGAGTGTATAGCTTGCGATGCATGTAGAGAGGAGTGCCCTACTCAGGCTATCGAAGAGGGGGATCCTATCTACATCATCGATCCAGATCGTTGCACGGAATGTGTGGGATTTTACGATGAACCGGCCTGTGTAGCCGTCTGTCCAGTCGATTGCATCGTACCCGATCCGGACAATGTAGAAACCATGGCGGAACTCAAATATAAATATCAACAAATCATCCAAGAAGAGGATTGATGGCCAAACGGGTGGCCGTCATCGATATCGGATCCAACTCCGCTCGAATGATCGTGGTGGAGCGGACAAGCCGATATGGCTTTTATCTATTGAGTGAAACCAAAAGCCGCGTCAGAATCAGTGAAGGCGCCTACGAACATGGTGGTATACTGCAAGAGCCGGCAATGCAGCGAGCTTTGGCCGCTTTGGAGGAGTTTTTACATATCGCTCGAAGCTACAAAGTACGCAAAATCCTCTGTGTCGCCACCTCCGCCCTTCGTGACGCTCCAAACAAACAAGATTTTTTACTTCGAGTCAAAAAGAGACTAGGCCTTCATATCAAAGTGATCGACGGCAAAACCGAAGCGTTGCTGGGTGGAATAGCCGCCGCCAACCTTTTGCCCATCAGCGAGGGTATCACCATCGATATCGGAGGTGGTTCTACCGAGCTGGCTCTCATCCAAAACAAGAGGGTGGTAGATACCATCTCCCTCGATCTTGGTACCGTACGGCTCAAAGAGCTCTTTTTCGACAAAAAAGCGAATATCAAAGAGGCGATCGCCTATATCCACAAGGAGCTGGAGCGCATTCCACCCCATTTTGTCGGTGAGCTAGCTATCGGTATCGGAGGGACGATCAGGGCGCTTTCCAAAGCTATCATGGCCAAAAACGATTATCCATTGGAAAAACTCCATGCCTTCACCTACGAATTCGACAAAGAGAAAAAATTCATAGACAAAATCATAACCGCCCCGATCAAAAGCCTAAAAAAGTTCCATATCAAAAAGGATCGTTACGACACGATCAAAGAGGGAGCCTTGATCTTTCGAGAGGTACTCTTGCACATCAAAGCCAAAAGAGTGATGACAAGTGGTGTAGGTGTGAGAGAGGGAACCTTTTTGAAAGATCTGTTGCGAAACAGTGGTTACCGCTTTCCAGCAAATTTTCAACCGAGTGTTAAAAGTTTGATGGATAGGTTTTGTACGCAAGAGTCCATCGCCAAGTGTTTGTACCGCTTTTCATCCAAAATCTACGATCTACTCTATCCACAATTCGATCCCAAGAAAGAACAGAGACAAAACCTACTCATAGCGGCCAAACTGGCAAATCTTGGTGTAAAGATAGACTTTTACGACCATCACAAACACAGCTCATACATTATCCTAAGCGACCTGGAGTATGGAGTCACTCACGAGCAGATCGCCACTATTTCCACACTGGTGCGCTTCCACAAAAAAAAGCTTCCTTCAAAAGCGCATCTTAAAAATCTAGCTCCGCTGCTCCCTTCTACCAAAACCATCAATTGGCTCAGCTTCATACTCACTCTTGCAGAGGTACTCAACAAAGATCTCAGCTGCCCAGAGTTCGAGATCTCCTATGCCAACAAAGTACTCACCATCACCAGCGAACACCCGCTCTATCTGGCCAAAGAGGAGATCAAGACCTTGGAGAAGCCCGAGAGCTTCGCGATCTTGTTTAAAACCTCGAACCTATACTAAATTCGAAATCGGAAGTTCTGTCATCCGCTTTTGCATCGAGCGCCTTGGCAAAAACGAGCTGGAGCGGTCCCATGGGACTGATCCACTCCAGTGCCATTCCAGCACCACTTCTCGTAATCTCACTAAAGCTATCCTCTCCCACTCCACCATAATCGATAAAGAAGGTCAGGCGCATATTGGGATTGTTGCTCATCATAGGAATACTCGCTTCTACGGAGCTAGAAAACATATATTTACCTCCGATGAGCCTGCCCTCGCTATCTTTTGGTGACAAAGAGGCGGTTTGATAGCCCCGAAGGGAACGAAGACCCCCTAGATAAAACTTTTCGAAAACGGGTAGATAGCCGTTATCGTAGATATATCCTACCCGACCTTTGAGCCTAAGGATCAGATCGTAATCTATCATATCCTCCAAACCATAGTAGTACGCAGCTTTGAGGTAACTTTTGATATATTTCTCATCCCCTCCAATGCCCGCATACTCCAGTGAAGCATATGCAGCCACGCCATGTCGTGGAATATAGTAATCGTCGGTATTGTCGAAACTCAGAGCTGGAATCAAGGCGCTTTTTGAGTATTTACCCTCTTGGAAATATACATTGTCGTAGTTGACATCCGTCAACTCGTTTTGCTCGTAGGCATAGGTGAGGCTACCTGAGAGATGGCGAGTAAACTGATGACCCACACTTATCGATGCCCCCTTGCGATCCTGGGTATAGTCGTAGTATTCAAATCTGGAGTTGTAGGCATTAAATCCCAGGCTATAGTCACTATCGAAGATACGAGGGTTTTGGATACCTAGATTGAAACGCAGTGATTTGGAAGAAAAATCGATCTGAAAATTGCCGTTTATACCGCTACCAAAAATATTTTTGTCGTTGATGCTGGCGTTGATGATAAAGCCCTCGTAGGAGCTGTATCCGCCACCGATCATGATGCTGCCTGTAGGCATCTCTTTGACATTGACCAACAGATCCATCTGATTGGGGCCGACTCGGCGCTCCTCTATCCGTACGTCGGAAAAAAAGCCGGTACGACGCAAAGCATTTTTGGATTCTACCAAATCGGTATAGCTATAGACATCTCCTGGAGCCAGATAGACCTCTCGCCTTATCACCCTATCCAAAGTCCGCTGGTTTCCTGAGATTATCACATCATGGATGTAGACCTTCTGACCTGGATCGATAAGATAGCGGATCTTGACGGTGTGATGTTTTTCGTCTTTGATGTAATCTGGCACGATTCGCACATATGCATATCCCATATCCGCCAAAATACGGCGAAGGCGCTGGATATCCTTTCGCATTTTCTCCACATTGAATGTTTGGCCAGGCTTAAGCTTTATCGCTTCTATAAGCTTTTTCTTCTCTATCACAGGCTCTAGTAGTTCGATATCTACGCTGCTGACCTTGTAGGGCTTACCCTCGTGGATATGGTAGCGCAGCTTCGCTTTGTAGATATCGAAATTGGCTCTTAACAGCGGATCACTCACCTCGGCATCCAGATATCCTTTGGTGAGGTAGAGATTTTTGATCCTAGCCGCATCGTAAGGGAGCTGATCGAGCTTTAGCTCTCCACTGTCAAACCCTATCATCCATCCAAAGAGCTTGTTTCGCTCTTTGTTGGCGATCACCTCTTCGATTTGATCTTTGTCAAAGACTTTGGCCCCACACAAAGTGAGTTGGTCGATGATGATCTTCTCGCCTTTGTTGACCACGAAGGTGACCTTGAGGCTATTTTCTCCCACCTTTTGGGTATCGACTTCCACTACTGTATCGAAATAGCCTTCACTTCTGGCTTTTTCTTTGATCTTCTCTTTGGCCCGCTTGATCGCCTGCTCATCGTATATATCACCCTTTTTGAGACCCAGGATGGAAGGGAGCTCATCCTTTTTATTCTCCAGATAGCCTACCACCTCTACTTGGGCTATTAGAGGCTTCTCTTTGAAATGAAATATCAGCTCCCCATTTTTCTCCTCTGCCCAGACATCCTCGAAATAGCCTTGAGCGTAAAACCTCTTGATGGCCTCATCCACCTTCTTGATATCCAGCTCATTGCCTGGCTGCAATCCCACCATCTCTTTGGCGATAGTGGGCGAGAGGTGCAAAAGCCCCTCGAAACGGATCGATCTGATCTGCTCGGCATATGAAGAGCAAAGAGCGAGTGCGGCGATGAGCGAAACCCTTTTGAGCATATGGTATACCTTGTAGTGGTTTTGTGGCTTAGTTTACCAATATTTTGATTAATCTTGATTAAAAGCGAGGGTAGTTATAATATTAGCTAAAAAAGGGGTGGTATGACGGTCGGCATCGTGGGGCTGGGACTCATGGGAGGCTCATTGGCACTGGATCTCAAAGAGCATGGATTGGCCCAGCGCGTCATTGGCTATGACCGAAATCCACAGCATAGAGAAGAGGCACTCAAACTTGGCCTTGTAGACGAAGTCTTTAGTGAGTTCGAGCAAATCAAGCAAGCCGATGTGATATTTTTGGCCATTCCGGTAGAGGGTATTATACAAGCTCTAAAAAACCTGACAGATATAGGTCCTGATACCACCATTATCGATCTTGGAAGCACCAAGGAGCGGATCGTACAAAACTGCCCTCCTATAATCCGGCCTAACTTCGTCGCAGCCCATCCAATGACCGGTACGGAATATTCAGGTCCCCTTGCGGCCATCAAAGGGCTCTACTACGACAAGATCGTAGTGCTGTGCGATGTGGAAAAAAGCGGCACGCTCCATAAAGAACGGGCCGAAAATATCTTTGTGGGTATCGGTATGCAGCTGGTGTATATGGATGCCCACGAGCATGATCTGCATGCAGCCTACATCAGCCATCTCCCCCACGCCATAAGCTACGCTTTGGCCAACACGGTCCTCAAGCAAGAAGATCCCAAAAGCATCCTCATCCTAGCCGCTGGAGGTTTTAAAGATATGAGCCGTCTAGCCAAAAGCAGTCCGGCAATGTGGAGCGATATTTTCAAGCAGAACAGAGCCAATCTTTTGCGCTCTTTAAAAGATTTCAAAAAAGAGCTACGAATCGTCTATGAGCTTATCGAACAGGAGCGGTGGGAGGAGCTCCAAGAGTGGATGCAAAACGCCACCACCTTGCACAAAATCCTATGA
>Ga0256831_1000388_pt1 | contig 22844 bp, 16 predicted proteins | sample 132544metaG_FD_189087 | JGI IMG/M metagenome (GOLD analysis project Ga0256831, IMG submission 189087) | Hydrothermal vent microbial communities from Lau Basin, Pacific Ocean - 132-544 | ecosystem: Environmental > Aquatic > Marine > Hydrothermal vents | place: Pacific Ocean: Lau Basin | collected... | reverse complement strand
ATCAAAAACATGAAATACAAAACGGGATGCAAAAAATTATGAGTTCAATTAGAAAATCTTTATTGTCGCTGGCGGTCGCTTCCGTTGTGGCAACTCCATTAATGGCCAGTGCCGATGGCTTTGGTACGGTTTCAGCCAATGTCGCTTTAGTAACTGATTACTATTTCCGCGGTATTTCACAAACAGATAATGACGGCGCAATTCAGGGTGGTTTTGACTGGAGCCATGATAGTGGTATTTATGCAGGTGTCTGGGGTTCTAATGTTGATTTCGGTGATACTCATATTGAATTAGATACATATATTGGTTTTTCCAATGATATTGGTGATAGTGGTTTTAGTTATGATATTGGTTTTAATCGTTATAACTACAATGATAGTGATAGCACTACCAATGATCTGGATACCAATGAATGGTATGCCAGCTTAAGCTATAGTTATTTTACTGTTGGTTATAAGCATTCTTCAGACTGGTATGGCAGTGATGATACATCTAAATATATTTATGCGGAATTCTCTTATGATGAGCTGCCTTATGGTGTAGGTTTTAGTGCCAGTTTAGGTAAGTCCTTTGGTGATGCTTACGACGATAAAAATGATGCTGTTAATGGCACCAAAGACTTTGATTACATGGATTATAAAGTTGGGATTAACAAGGATTTTTACGGTTTGAACTGGGATCTAAGTTATGTGGGTAATGATCTGAGCAATCGTGAATGTGATGCTTATTCCTACAGTTCCAATAAAGGACATTGTGATGACCGTTTTATCTTAACTGTTTCTAAAGCTATTGATGATACAACAAAATCATCTGAAGGTTCTTCTTTACCCATTGAAGCCAATGTCGCTTTAGTAACTGATTACTATTTCCGCGGTATTTCGCAAACAGACAATGACGGTGCTATCCAGGGTGGTTTTGACTGGAGCCATGATAGTGGTATTTATGCCGGTGTCTGGGGTTCTAATGTTGATTTTGGTGATACCCATATTGAGTTAGATACTTATATTGGTTTTGCCAATGATATTGGTGATAGCGGCTTTAGCTATGATGTTGGTTTTAACCGTTATAACTATAATGATAGTGATGGTACTGACAATGATCTTGATACTAATGAGTGGTATGCCAGTTTAAGCTATAGTTATTTTACAGTTGGTTATAAACACTCCTCAGACTGGTATGGCAGTGACGATACATCAAAATACGTTTATGCTGAGTTTGGGTATGATGAATTACCAATGGGGCTGGCCATGAATGCCAGTGTTGGTAAATCATTTGGAGACGCTTATGATGACAAGAATGATGCGGTAGATGGCACTAAAGACTTTGATTATGTTGACTATAAAGTGGGTGTAAACAGAGATTTTGCTGGTGTTAACGTTGACTTGTCATATGTTGGTAATAACTTAAGTAATCGTGAATGTGATGCTTATGCCTACAGTTCCAATAAAGGACATTGTGATGACCGCTTTATCTTAACCTTCTCCAAAGGTTTCTAAAAAGCAGGCAATTTAAATTGCTTAATAAAAAAAGCCGCTTTCTTTTACAAGATAAGCGGTTTATTTATGCATTTTCTCAATGCTCAATGCTTCTTACCCCAAAATATCCCGAATCCCCGCAATACTGGCTCTTCCAAACTCTTTCCTTTCTTCCCCCTCAAGCCTTTGCTTACCTTCAAGCCACTCGAGATCCTCCTGGGGTAATTCATCCAGAAAACGGCTGGGTTCGGTATCAATGATTTCACCATACTGACGGCGTTTTTCGCTTAGGCTGAAGGTCAGTTCTTTCTGTGCTCGGGTAATGCCGACATAGCAGAGCCGACGCTCTTCTTCAATATTGTCTTCTTCAATACTGGTGCGGTGGGGCAGCAGGCCTTCTTCCATGCCGACAATATAAACATAGGGGAATTCCAGCCCCTTGGAGGCATGCATGGTCATCAGAGCCACCTGATCGTCTTCGCTTTCTTCTTCCTGGCGATCCATAATGTCGAGCAGGAGCATTCTGGATACCAGGTCTTCCAGAGAGCTTTCCGGTTCATTGTCATACAGACGCTGCAGCCAGGCAATCAGCTCATTGACATTTTCGATGCGTTTTTCCGCCTGTTTTTCATTACTGCTGGTTTCAAACAGCCAGGTGTCATAATCAATATCATCAATTAACTGCTCCACGACTTTAATGGGGTTGTCCTCCCAGGCCGACTGCTGCTTTCGTGCCATCCACTGCCCGAATTCTGTCAGGTGCTGTACCGCTTTTTCAGGCAGGTGTTCTGTTATTGCCAGATGAGAACAGGCGCTGAGCAGACTGGTTCCGGCCTTGCTGCTGTACTGACTGAGTTTTTCAATGGTGGCACTGCCGATCTGGCGGCGCGGAGTGTTAATAATACGTAAAAAGGCATTGTCATCATCGGGGTTGACCAGCAGGCGCAGATAGGCCAGCATGTCCCGTATTTCCGTATAGGAGAAAAAGGATACGCCGCCACTTAAATAATAGGGAACCTGCTGTTCTCTGAGCTGTTTTTCAAACAGCCGGGACTGGTGGTTGCCGCGATATAAAATAGCATAATCCCGCCAGGATTTTTTAAAGCGAAAATGATGTGCTACCAGTGCAGAAACCACTCGCTCAGCCTCCCTGTGTTCATCAGGCACCCGCATAATACGGATGGGGGTGCCGTGGCCGAGTTCACTCCAGAGTGCTTTTTCAAAGACATGAGGATTATTGGCAATTAAGGTATTGGCGGCATTAAGGATTAGGCGGGTCGAACGGTAGTTCTGTTCCAGTTTAATGACTTTAAGCGTGGGGAAATCTTTTTCCAGCAGTGCCAGATTTTCAGGTTTGGCACCACGCCAGCAGTAAATGGACTGATCATCATCACCCACGACGGTCAGGGAGGAGCGCTCACCTACCAGCAGTTTAACCAGTTCATACTGGGTAGTATTGGTATCCTGGTACTCATCTACCAGCAGATAACGTATGCGTTTCTGCCATTTTTCCAGAATAGCCGGATGGTTTTTAAATAAGATTACCGGCAGCATAATTAAATCATCAAAATCCACGGCATTATAGGTGCGTAAATGATGATTATAATCCTGGTATATTTTAACATTGTAGCTCCAGGCCGGATCCTCAGCAGGCTGCTGCAGCAGAAAGTCCGGTGTCAGACAGTCATTTTTCCAGCCGGATATTTGCCGTGCAATGCCTTCAAAATGCTCCTTGATTAATTCTTCATCTTTAAAATGGCTGCGCATCAAATCTTTGAGCAGAGTATGGCTGTCGTGGGTATCAAAGATGGAAAAACCGCTTTTTAAGCCCAGTACACCCAGTTCAGATTTGATAATATTCAGTCCCAGAGTATGAAAGGTTGAAACCCTTAAACCGCGGGTCTGGGAACGGGGAATAATTTGTGCAACCCGTTCTTTCATTTCTCTTGCGGCCTTATTGGTAAAGGTCACAGAGGCAATAGTATGGGCTTTATGTCCGCATTCCTGAATTAAATAGGCAATTTTATTGGTGATCACCCGGGTTTTACCGCTGCCGGCACCGGCCAGCACCAGCAGGGGACTGTCAATGTGTTTTACGGCCTGTTGTTGACGGGGGTTTAATGCGGGCAAAAGCTTGACTCGGTTATAAAATGCAGTTTTAAAGCGCGTATTTTAACAAATTTTGCTGGTAAATTATGATCTATAAGTCATTATCAAAATTATTTATGAATAAATTAACAAATAAATTAAAAAAGGAGCTTGAATAATCGGACATGGGGCTATATCCTTCACATATCCTGTGAAAGAAAATTTGTAACTATTTAGCGTATTCATCTTTTGCACCACTCTTGTAGGTAAGAGATGCGTTATTTTCGTACTCAAATGGTCGCGTATTTATATACGCTCACATTTTCCGTGCGAAAATGCCTTGAACTGGCACAAAATCTAAACACTCTAAATAGTCACGAAAATTCTGACTTTCTTTTCTGGCTGTTCAGGTCAGGGTTGTTCCGGCTGAAAGGCCATTATTTCTGATGATTAATTTGGAGAATAAAAAATTGAGCGATAAAATCGTTTATGTATCGGATGATACTTTTGATGAAGAAGTGCTTCAGGGAGATTTACCCGTGCTGGTTGATTTCTGGGCTGACTGGTGTGGTCCCTGTAAAATGATTGCCCCTATTCTGGATGAAATATCCGATGAATACGAAGGCCGTCTGAAAGTTGCCAAATTAAATATTGATGATAACCCCAATACGCCGCCCAAGTTCGGTATTCGCGGTATTCCCACCCTGATGATGTATAAAAATGGTCAGGTTGAAGCCACTAAAGTGGGTGCAGTCTCCAAATCACAGTTAACGGCTTTTATTGACAGTAATATCTGAATAGCTGCAGTATAAAATTCTGACCGGCTTTTTTTCTCAAATATCTTTAAATATAAAGAAAAGAGCTGGACTTAATTTTTATGATAGGCTAAACTTCGCCTAATATTCTTACACGGTTATATAGTCATATATAAATAGTGCAGGAAAGACTATGCATGATTAAAAATAGCTTCAGTCTGAAGTGAACTATTTAGTCATTTTAATAAAACCTGAATATCAGGCTGATGCGTAAGTTAAATATCAGCTAGACAAATGTTACGGGTTTAATAACAAAAAATCAGTTCAAACTTTTTTCAGTTCAAACTATTTTTCCATTCATAGTACGTAAGCAAACGAAAAAAACGTAATCCTCACAATATAAATTCCAGACCAGGTAAATATTTTCTATTTTTCAAAAATAGTTATCGCACAAACTATTACATTGGTTTCCAGGATTATTTTTTAAGAAATATAAAAGAAACAATTCACCCGACAATTTAAACTCATATCACTATAATTACATATCTGTTTATTTAATCAACAATTAAACAAAATCAAAGGTCAAAATGAATCTCACCGAACTAAAGAAAAAACCGGCTTCCGAGCTTATTGAAATCGCAAAAGACATGGGTATTGACAGTATATCCAGGGCACGAAAACAGGATGTCATTTTTTCAATCCTTAAAGCGCATGCCAAAAGTGGTGAAGATATCTATGGTGACGGTGTTCTGGAAATTTTGCAGGATGGTTTCGGTTTTCTGCGTTCAGCAGACAGTTCCTACCTGGCTGGCCCTGATGATATTTATGTATCGCCCAGTCAGATAAGACGTTTTGGTTTGCGTACCGGTGATACCGTTGCAGGGAAAATCAGACCGCCCAAAGACGGTGAACGTTATTTTGCTCTGCTTAAAGTCAACAAGATTAACTATGACGAGCCTGAAAACTCTCGTCACAAAGTTTTGTTTGAAAACCTGACACCGCTGTTTCCCAATGAGCGTTTTATTATGGAACAGGGTAACGGCAGTACCGAAGATTTTACTGCCCGGGTTATTGATTTAATGGCACCAACCGGTAAGGGTCAGAGAGGCCTGATTGTGGCTCCGCCTAAAACCGGTAAAACCATGATGATGCAGAATATTGCTCAGTCCATTGCAGCCAATTATCCTGAATGTTTCCTAATGGTACTGCTGATTGATGAACGTCCTGAAGAAGTGACCGAAATGGAACGTTCAGTTAACGGCGAAGTCATTTCTTCAACCTTTGATGAGCCGGCCAGCCGCCACGTACAGGTGGCAGAAATGGTGATTGAAAAAGCCAAGCGTCTGGTAGAGCACAAGCATGACGTGGTTATTCTGCTGGACTCCATTACCCGCCTGGCCCGAGCCTATAATACCGTAATACCCTCATCGGGCAAGGTACTGACCGGTGGTGTGGATGCCAATGCCCTGCAGCGCCCCAAGCGATTCTTTGGTGCCGCCCGGAATATTGAAGAAGGCGGCTCCCTGACCATTCTCGCTACCGCTTTAATTGATACTGGTTCCAAAATGGATGAAGTTATTTTCGAAGAGTTTAAAGGTACCGGTAATATGGAGCTGCACCTGAACCGTAAACTGGCCGAAAAACGTATCTATCCAGCCATCAATGTAAACCGTTCAGGCACTCGTAAAGAGGATCTGTTAATGGCACCGGACGAACTACAGAAGGTCTGGATCCTGCGCAAAATCCTGCACCCCATGGATGAAATCTCCGCCATGGAATTTATGCAGGAAAAAATGCAGGATACCAAGACTAATGAAGAATTTTTTAATTCAATGAATAGATAGAAAAGACAGCGTTGAGCGTTCAGCGCTGAGAAAGAGCCAGAGCAATATCACTTATCTTAAAGTTGGTTCCAAATATTTTAATATATTGCTTGGCTTGAGATGAAGAGATTTTACAATTTTTCGCTCAATGCTCAATGCTCAATGCTCAATGCTCAATGCTGCTCTTCCTAAACACACCTCCCCGGCACTACAGGCTCCAACCCCCAGACTTTTTCCACATATTCCTGAATGGTTCTGTCGCTGGAGAAGTAGCCCATGCGGGCGATATTTAGCATGGCTTTTTCTGCCCATTTGTTTTTATCCTGAAACAGAACCTCAACTTCTCTCTGTTTATCGATATAGGCCTGGTAATCGGCCATTACAAAATAGGGATCACTGGTCAGCAGGGAATCGACTACGGGTTTAAAGCGCTCGGGATCGCCGGGACAGAAGTAATCAGAGTTGATCAGATCAACGGTTTCTTTTAATAAGGGATTGTCCTCATAATAATGACGAGGGTTGTAATGATTGCTTTTCAGGGTTTCCAGATCTTCTACGGTATGACCAAAAATAAAGATATTATCATCTCCAACTTCCCGCCTCATTTCCACATTAGCACCATCCAGGGTACCGATGGTTAATGCTCCGTTAAGTGCCAGCTTCATATTACCGGTTCCGGATGCTTCTGTTCCTGCCGTTGATATCTGCTCAGAAAGATCTGCTGCGGGGATAATAATGGTGGCATTGGTCACGTCATAATTAGGAATAAAGACCACTTTTAGTTTGTTATGCATCCGCAGATCATTGTTGACGATCACCGCAATATCATTGATCAGTTTAATAAACAGCTTGGCCATGCTGTAAGCCGGTGCGGCTTTACCGGCAATAATGACTACTCTGGGTACAACTTCCAGTTCCGGATTATTTCGAATCCGGTTATACAGGGTAACAATATGCAGTATATTCAGTAACTGGCGTTTGTATTCATGGATACGTTTCACCTGGATATCAAACATTGCACTTGGATCAAGCTCTATTTTTAATTCATCCGCGACTTTTTTACATAGGCGAATTTTATTTTGCAGTTTGATGTTTACGAAAGCTTCCTGGTGCTCTTTTTTGGTAGCGTATTTTTCCAGCTTACGCAGTTTCTGCAGATCTTTTTGCCAGTCGGAACCAATCAGCTTGCTCAGCCAGCCGGACAGGGCAGGATTGGCCTGGTTGATCCACAGCCGGGGTGTGACACCATTGGTCAGGTTGATAAAACGATCCGGGAACAGGCGATAAAAATCCTTAAAGATAGTGTCCTGCATTAACTCACTATGAATCTGGGCCACACCGTTGACTTTATGGCTGCCCACAATGGCCAGGTGTGCCATCCTAATCTGTTTTTTCCCGCTTTCATCAATTAGTGAAACATTTTTTAATAACTCACCGTCACCGGGAAAGCAATGGTTAACATTCTGCAGGAAACGAAAATTAATTTCATAAATGATCTGCATGTGCCGTGGCAACAGTTCTTCAAACAGGGCTACTGGCCAGGTTTCAAGCGCTTCAGGCAGCAGAGTATGGCAGGTATAGGCAAATACCTTTTGGGTAATATCCCATGCATAATCCCAGTCCTGATAATTTATATCTACCAGGATCCGCATCAGTTCAGCAATGGCAATGGCAGGGTGAGTGTCATTAAGCTGAATGGCTACTTTATCGGGCAGTTCATCAAAACCATCATGGTATCTTTCATAGCGCATTAGAATATCCTGCAGCGATGCAGAGACGAAAAAGTATTCCTGTTTCAGGCGCAGTTTACGCCCCATTTCAGTGGTATCGTCAGGATATAATACCCTGGACAGGTTTTCAGAACGGTTTTTGTCTTCAACCGCTTTAATATAGTTGCCTTCATTAAAATACTGCAGTTCAAAATCCCGCGAAGCCTTGGCTGACCATAAACGCAGGTTATTTACTGTCCCGACGTTATAACCGGGAATTGGAGTATCAAAAGCCATGGCCATTACTTCATCAGCATTCACCCAGTGGGAACGGGTATCACCTTCTTCATTCCGATAGGTAATCACTTCTCCGCCAAAATGAATGGGAAACAGAACTTCAGCTCTGGGGATCTCCCAGGGATTGCCGTAACGCAGCCAGTTATCCGGATGTTCTACCTGATAGCCATCATTAATGCCCTGTCGAAACATACCGTATTCATAGCGAATGCCGTAGCCATAGCCTGGTAGCTGCATTGTGGCCAGAGAATCGAGGAAACAGGCTGCCAGTCGGCCCAGCCCACCATTACCCAGGGCCGCATCCGGTTCAAGTTCTGTCAGCTTCTGCAGATCATGTCCCAGTTCTTTCATAACCTGACAGCATTCCTGCTCAATGCCAAGATTTAACATGGCATTGAGCAGTGTCCGGCCAATTAGAAACTCCAGTGACAGGTAGTACACCCGCTTGGTATCGCAGGCATAATAACTGCGCATGGTATTCATCCAGCGTTCTATCAGGCGATCCCGAATGGCATAGGAAACTGAGTTGAGCCAGTCCAGCTCAGTGGCGGTCAGGGTATCTTTACCAATGGTAAAGGTCAGCCGATCGGCAATGGCCCGTCGAATGGATTCAGTATCCATTCCCTGCTTGCTGTGGATAAATTTTACCGGTTTAATCGGTTTTTTTTTATTTTTTTTATTTTTTGGAGGCATGGGAAATGTCCGTTTTCTGAGTAAGAGGTAAATGTTTATAGCAAGGGTATAGCATAAGCTGAAAAAATAATCGAGTGAGTATTTGTTTGACAGACAGGGTCGGAGTCTACTTTGCTCAAAAACAGTCATAAATTAAGTTGAGCTAATTTGAAAGATGAGGAGCCGATCTTTAAAGTAAGAATTGGGAGGTTATTGTATGTAGAGCAGAAGGCTGAAAAGATATTCAACGCTTTGGGGAAGCGAAGCCGGACTGGTTAAAAAATACCGTGTCTTTGAACAAGGTATCCCCCTGCATCATATAATAGCCCGTATTATAGGTGTATATCGCCGGATAATCTGTTGGATTGGAGACGCGCAATCATGGCAAGGCTTACACAGTGTCATTGAAGTCATAATAACTTTTCTGAGCTATTGTTATATAAAGAACGATACTCAAGTTTTTTTCTGTCAGACTCTCAATCTGTATCCCAGACCAGATTTAATAATTGAATATTATTCAGGTTGTTAATCACCGGACAGTCAGGACAGCCCCTTGTACTTGGCTCGTTAGTACAACCATTACATTTTTTAACAATTCTCATTGCCTTGTTAATTTCTACACTTAAGTTTTCAAATTCTTTAACTTTTTTATTTATAGTAGTTAAAGCCTCATTTAAGCAAGCTTCAAGAAGATGACTGCTTTCATCACCTGAGTTAGTGCTTTCACGTAATTTTGCAATCTTTCTAATTGTTTCAATAGAAAAACCAAGTTGCGTCAATCTCAATATGGCAGATAAACGATTAATATGTTTTTCTGAATAAAGGCGAGTACCTCTTTGGGTTCTAATAGGGGTTATCAAGCCCTCTTCTTCATAGTACCTTATAGACCGAATTGAGGTAGCAAGTTGGCTTGCTGCCTCTCCTATTTTATAAGTATTACCTGTCATTTTAAATTTATATTCCAACCAGTTTTACCTGATAACCTTTAGATTTAAACATATTCAGAAAAACAGAAGAATCCGTTTTTTCTGAATTGTAATAAATAAGAAGAAGATGTTCTTTATTAAAACGTGGAGCAATCACACCTTCTATCTCACGAAGTTGAGACTCAATTGCATTTTTTTGGTCAGTATCCAGTTTTTCCTGAAAATGAACCATTATATCAGCGCCATTCATAACCACTCCTTTTCTTACGTCTACGTTACATTTAAATTATCTTCCGTAAACGTAAGATTGTCAAGTGGGTTATTAGTTGATTATTTAATATAACAGAACCGGAGCATACTTTTAATAATTCTTATTTAGACGCAAATACCGTATCCATTCACTGTACTCCTTGCTGAAGACGCCTTTATCTTATAATAAAGAGCGCTTCCCTGCTGTCGAAACTTCATCAAGAAGCACGGTGAATGGATTCTCAGAAGTAAAAATATAATACTTTATTTATATTGAACATATTTTAACCAAAGTATGCACAGGCTCCGGATTTTCCAGAAAATAATAATAAATTTTTCTTGAAAAACAGCAGGAACCGGCGTATGATCGCCCGTTCCTGATCCAGCTGAGCTGGAATAGTTTGCGGTGCCGGTTGCGGATGGCTGACAGTTGTTACTGATAATGATAGCTGGTAAGTTCCGGGAACAGGTGGCGGCATTCAACGAATTTTATAAGGTTAATTATTATGCGAGCAAATATCCATCCAGAATACAAAGAAGTCCAGGTCACCTGTAGTTGCGGCCACAGCTTCAAAACACGTTCTACCATTGGTAAGGACACATTATTGATCGAAGTATGTTCTAACTGCCATCCTTTCTACACAGGTAAGCAGAAACTGGTGGATACTGCGGGTCGTGTTGATAAGTTCCGTCAGAAGTATGGTATGAAATAAGTTTTTTATGCCCCTGTTTTGCTCTAATCAATGGTCAGTTAGGCTGGCTGGCAGAAAGAGTAACAGAAAGCAGAAAAACAGCCAAAGGCACTTTAGTTTTCTAAGGTGCCTTTTTTATTTCCGCCTGTTTCTTCCGGTTCTGTTCGTTCTTCTGGCTGCCAGTGTTTCGGCTCAGGAAGTCTGTCTGACAGCCCAACAGCAGTTAAAACAGATTAAACACTGGACACAGGTTAAAACCATAGTGGATGGTGATACCCTGCACCTTAAGGATGGCCGTAAAATCCGTTTGATTGGTATTAATACCCCGGAATTAGGACATCGTGGCGAAGCATCCGGCCCTTTTGGGCTGCAGGCATGGCAGACGGTTCGGAAATTACTGGCGACTAATAAGACAGTCGGTCTGTATTATGACCGTGAACGTAAGGACCGCTATAAAAGAACCCTGGCCTATGTGGTTTTACCTGATGGGACAAGTATTGAGGAAAATCTGCTCAGACAGGGGCTGGCGCTCAGCATTGTAGTCCTGCCTAATGATCGTAATCTGGCCTGTTACCGTACTCTGGAGACACAGGCCAGAAAGGTCGGAAAAGGTTTGTGGCAATTACCGGAAATGCAGTGGTTTCAGGCCGGTAAACTGTCAGCTAAAGCCGAGGGTTATCGTTTTGTGAGCGGGCGGGTTCTGGCCTATAATGAAAGCCGGAAGTACCTGTATTTAAAACTGAGTAATAATCTGTCCGTACAGATTGCCAGAAAAGATCAGAAAAAATTTAAACATCTGGAATCCCTGGTGGGTAAAAAAATCCGGGTAAGAGGCTGGATTCATCGTTATAAGGGTAGACAGAATTTACGCCTCAGGGTTAGAGATAACCTTGAGCTCATTGATTAATGCTTATCTATTTATATTATGCCCTCTCCCTATGGGAGAAGGGCAGGGTGAAGGTATTACTTGTAATATAAGGTTCCAGATATGTCTAATAAAGACACTTTAAAAAAACAGGCGCTGGAGTATCATGCGCTACCCAGGCCGGGAAAAATCAGTGTTAATCCCAGTAAGCCCTGTGCGACACAGGATGAACTTTCTCTGGCCTATACTCCTGGAGTCGCGGCACCGGTACGAGAAATTGCCGAGGATCCCGAACTGGCTTACCAGTATACCAGCAAGGGTAATCTGGTAGCAGTGATCAGCGATGGTACGGCAGTTCTGGGACTGGGCAATGTAGGGCCGCTGGCGGGCAAACCGGTTATGGAAGGTAAGGGTGTGCTGTTTAAACAGTTTGCCGGTATTGATGTTTTTGATATTGAAGTTCAGGCAGATTCACAGGAAGCTTTTATTGAGACTGTCACTAATATTGCCCCCACCTTTGGTGGTATAAACCTTGAAGATATTGCCGCTCCGCACTGTTTTGAAATTGAACGAATCCTGAAAGAACGGCTGGATATACCGGTATTCCATGATGATCAGCATGGCACCGCAATCATTATTGCGGCCGGCTTATTGAACGCTCTGGAACTGCAGAACAAGCAACTGGATGAAGTTAAAATTGTCTGTATTGGCGCCGGTTCTGCGGGCATTGCTTCAATGCGTTTATTAATGACCCTGGGTGTTAAAAAACAGCAGATTAACCTGGTGGACAGAAAAGGTGTGGTACACAGCGGCCGGGATGATATCAATATTTATAAGCAGGAATTTGCTACTCAAACCGATGATCGAAGCCTGGCTGATGCCATGCAGGAAGCAGATGTTCTAATTGGCGTTTCCGGGCCGAATATTGTATCAGCAGAAATGGTGGCCAGTATGGCTGAAAACCCCGTAGTATTTGTGCTCTCTAATCCGGATCCAGAGATTGCTCCGGAACAGGCTATGGCTGTGAGAAGTGATCTGATTATGGCTACCGGACGTTCTGACTACCCTAACCAGATCAATAATGTGCTGGGCTTTCCTTTTATTTTCCGCGGAGCACTGGATGTGCGGGCAAAAACCATTAATACAGAAATGGAAACGTCTGCAGTGCATGCTCTGGCGCAACTGGCACGTTTGCCGGTTCCAGATGAAGTCAGTGCCGCCTATGGTGTAGATAAGCTGGAGTTTGGCCCGGATTATATTATTCCAAAACCTTTTGATCCGCGTCTGATATTAACGGTTGCGCCTGCCGTGGCTAAAGCGGCTATTGACAGTGGTGTCGCCCGTATTGACTACCAGCCATTTCAGAAGAGTTAGGTAATTATTCAGTAAAATTTAGAGTACTATTTAGAGTACTATAGAGTAGCTGTAGTCAGTCACGGTAAAGCAGAATTTAATAAGGCCTGCACCTGCTCAATAGAAGCCCGCTGCATACTCTGACCATTTAAAGTATTCAGCGGCGTAATTCGACGTTGTTTCTCAGACAGTACAATTAAATTAATCCGGTGTTCACCCGCATAAAATTGATAACAGGGTACCTGTTGCGAGTGCTGTTTGCCGAAAAATATCTTCCATTCACCCAGTTGATAGGGAATATGATGTTCCATCAGCATTGTGGCAATCTGTTCCGGTGTGTCAGACAGCAGCTGGATATCAATACCGCTGTGTTCGCCGGCATAACCTGACAATACAGAGCCGGTAAGCCGGGGTTGATAAGCATGAAACAGCTGCATGGCTTTAAGAGCGGTTTCTCTGAGTTTCTGTAGCTTATCCCGGCTGTCCGGATTATACAGGGACTGATAAATTTTTAATTCTGCCAGAATCTCTTCATTATCCGGCAGGCTGTGTTCATTCTGAATGCCTAATTGCTGGGCGGCTTTTTTCCTGGCGTAATTAAAATTATCGGTGCCTTCTTCAGTCATCAGGCGGGCAGCCTTAACGGCTATCTGGGCACGCAGGCGTAACACCTGTTTGTGTTTTTCAGAGCCGTTTCTTGATGATCCGGATTTTGAATATTTAGCGGAATGTTTGCCTGAACGTTTAGAAGAGTTCTTCATTGGTGGCTTCACTGCTGCTGGAATAACCGCCGCCGCTAACACTGCCGGCAGAACGGGTGGGCTCTGTTCCTTCTACAAAATATTCAAACAGGGTCTTTTTTGATGAAGGGGATGCCAGTAGACCGGTTTCAGCATCAATTTTTACAGTGACTACATTTTCCGGCACTCTTAGGGGCTGTTCAGGCATGTCTTCTAAAGCCACGCGCATAAATTTCATCCACATGGGTAAAGCAGCGGTACCACCAAACTCACGTCGTCCCAGTGAGCGGGGCTGATCAAAACCAACCCATGCAGTCGCCATCACCTGTCGGTTAAAGCCGGAAAACCATGCATCAAGCTGATCATTGGTGGTACCGGTTTTTCCGGCCAGATCTTTGCGACCCAGTTTAAGGGCCTTACGGCCGGTGCCGAAACGGATCACATCACGCATAATGGTGGTTAGGATAAAGTCATTGGCTTCATCCACAACACGGGGGGCATGCAGGCTTTCTTCTTCCGGGCAGTTCTGTTGAGGATAATCCGGACTGCATACGGTCAGAGGCTGCTGCTGGAAAAGAACATTTTGCAGCGGATCTTCAATGCGTTCAATAAACCAGGGTGAAATATTATATCCGCCATTGGCCAGTATGGCGTAGCCGCGGGCAATCTGCATAGGCGTCAGAGTGGCACTACCCAGAGCCAGGGACAGGTTTTTGGGCAATTCATCTTCCGTAAAGCCAAAGCGTTTAACATAGTTTATGGCATAGTTAATACCGATATCCCGCAGGATACGGATGGAAACCAGGTTGCGGGACTTAATAAGCCCCTGTCTGAGGCGGGTTGGGCCGAAAAATTTACCGCTGTAGTTATCTGGTCGCCAGAAGCCTTCAAGGTAACTGTCCCTGAATACCACCGGTGCATCATTAATTAAGGTCGCGGCAGTATATCCCTTGTTTAAGGCTGCAGAATAAATAAACGGTTTGAAGTTGGAGCCGGGCTGGCGTTTGGCCTGTATTACCCGGTTAAATTTACTGTCATAGTAATCAAAACCACCCACCAGTGCATTAATGGCTCCATTTTGAGGATTAAGCGATACCATGGCACCGGCTACTTCCGGTTTCTGAGCCAGGGCGAATTCCCTGTTCGGCAACTGTTCGATATAGATAATATCGCCGGGATTAATCACATCTGAAATTTTCTTAAGCCTGGGGCCGATATGATTGTCTTTAATATATTTACGTGCCCACTTAATGTGCTTCCAGCGCAATGACACTGTGCTGCCGTCTTTAAGCAGAACAGTGGCCTGTTCTTCTGTAGCATGTTTGGTGGTCTTTTTGTTTTTTGTTTTTTCTGCTGGAACTTCAACGGTATTAATGGCCATGACCAGAGCCGGATGCAGATGACCTACCGGCCTGAACCTGTCCAGAAACTTAACAGTTTCCAGTATCGGTATATTTTCTGGAGGCAGGTCAATATGCTCTTCCACTCCTTTATAACCGTGTCGGTGCTCGTAGCTCATCAGGGCACTGCGCAGGGCTGCACTGGCTGCTGTCTGCATGCTACTGGAAATGGTAGTAAAGACATTATAACCTGTGGTGTAGGCTTCATCTCCATAAAGTTTGACCATGTGTAAACGAACCATTTCTGCTATATAAGGTGCTTCCACTTCAATATTGGCTTTATGAATTTCAGCAATATCTTTAGTATTTACCGCGGTTTGATATTGATCCTCAGTAATAAAGTTAAGCTGACGCATCCGGTCCAGTACATAATTGCGGCGTATGGTGGCCCGTTCAGGATTGGTGACCGGGTTAAATCTGGATGGTGCTTTAGGTAGTCCGGCAATCATGGCAAACTGTTCCAGGGATAATTCCTGAAGAGGCTTGCCGTAATAGGTTTTGGCTGCCGCTGCAACACCATAGGAGCGATGACCCAGATATATTTTGTTCATATAGAGGGCCATTATATCTTCTTTACTCAGGAGCTTTTCAATTTTAAGGGACAGAAAAATTTCATTAAGTTTACGGATATAGGTTTTATCCCGGCTCAGAAAAAAGTTTCGTGCGACCTGCATGGTTATGGTACTGCCGCCCTGACCTTTCTGGCCGGTTTTTATCAGATGAACCAGTGCTCGCAGGATACCCTTATAATCCACACCAGGGTGTTTAAAAAAGTTTTCATCTTCTGCCGCTATAACAGCCTGTACCAGTTGTTTCGGTATGTCCTGGTATTCCACAGGCTCACGTTTCATTTCTCCAAATTCTGCAATCAGTTTTTTATCAGCTGAATAAACGCGTAAAGGTACCTGTAATTTAACGTCTTTTAATACCTCAATATCCGGTAATGTGGGCTCCAGGTAAAAATATATCGATGTGATGGTGATCACAGAAATTATGGCAGTTGTCAGAAAAAGTGTGAGGAGAGTTAGAAAAAGTTGGTATAAGCGGCGCATAATTGCTCAGGTTGATGTTAAAATAGTTATCTAATTGGCTTGATTATAAAGCTTTTTTTGTGACACCACACCCGTTTTAAGAAAAAAAATTATTCACTTACTTGATTATGATATTTAATGTACTATCATATGATTAGCTTCTAACTATTTGAAGAAAAACAAAAAGCTGTTGTCGCATTGAATGCTGGAATATAAAAAGAACAAAAAAACTGATTTTTTTACAAATTATTGAAGATTAAGAGCTGAAGCTGTGATGGAATCGACAATTTTTATCTTTCAGGTGTCAGGATACACAAACAGTTAAACAATAATTATAAATGGACTTTGTATAATAGTGATTTGTAGTCTAAGTTAGAAGGGCACATTTAAATAATGCGGGATTCAGGCGGGAAAAAAAGCTCTTTTAAATATTTTTTACCCCGAAACTGAGCATAATTTATAAATAATTTAACAAGAACTTAAAAGTAAACTTGCAAAATTCATCTAATCTATTATGATTGTTTTGTAAGTACTTGAAGTATCAGAAATCTTAAGCTGGTTTAAAACAGATGTACAGGCTTCCCAGGTGGCTCTGTGTTTGTGAATGCAGTTGTATCAGGACGGCTTGTCAATAATCTGCATATATAAAAGTCAGTATTAATAGAAAATGATAATAATTAGAAGGATTTAGTTTTGGCGTTTGCACAATTATTCGGAACTAAAGCACAAAATCTGCTGGGGGTTGATATCAGCTCTTCGGCCGTGAAATTACTGGAACTATCCAAAAGCGGCCAGAAATATAGAGTTGAATCATACGCTGTTGAACCTTTGCCGCCCAATTCTGTGGCGGAAAAAAATATCTCCGATGTGGATGCTGTAGGTGAAGCCATCAGAAAAGCGGTTAAACGCTCAGGAACCCGCCAGAAAAATGCGGCTCTTGCCGTAGCAGGTTCGGCTGTTATTACCAAAATTGTACAGATGCCGGCTGATCTGACAGAAGAAGAACTGGAAAGTCAGATTATGATTGAGGCTGACCAGTATATTCCTTATTCACTGGATGAAGTAAATCTTGATTTCGAAGTCCAGGGACCCAGTGAAACTTCCCCCGAACATATGGACGTACTATTAGCGGCATCAAGAAGTGAAAACGTGGATGTCCGCGTCGCTGCCGCAGAACTGGGCGGTCTGACAGCAAAGGTTATCGATGTTGAAGCCTATGCCATGGAAAATGCCTTCTCCCTGATTGCACCGCAACTACCCAATGGTGCAGAAGATATGACAGTGGCTGTTTTTGATGTTGGAGCCACCATGACCACCTTAAGTGTGCTGCACGATCGAAAAACCATGTATACCCGTGAAGCTGTCTTTGGAGGTAAGCAGTTAACTGAAGAAATTCAGCGTCGATACGGCTTATCCTATGAAGAAGCCGGTATGGCCAAAAAACAGGGCGGCCTGCCAGATACCTATCTGCCGGAAGTGCTGGAGCCGTTTAAAGAAGCGATGACACAGCAAATTAGTCGCTCCCTGCAGTTTTTCTTTTCCTCCAGTCAATTCACTTCTGTTGACCATATAGTGCTTGCAGGTGGCAGTTCCTCTATTGCCGATATTGACCAGATGATAGAAGAGCGACTCAGTATTACCACATCCATTGCCAATCCTTTTTCGAATATGTCTCTGTCATCAAAAATCAAGGCTCAGGTGCTGGGCAATGATGCACCGGCAATGATGATCGCCTGCGGACTTGCTTTAAGGAGTTTTGATTAATGGCCAGAATTAACCTATTAAATTGGCGTGAAGAAAAACGCAAGCAGATTGAGCAGCAGTTTTACGTTATGCTTGCCGGTGCTGCATTGTTTGGGGCAGGTGTTATTTTTGCGGTACAGATGCAGCTGGGTGCCATGATTGATTACCAGGAATCCAGAAACAACTATATTAAGTCTGAAATCAAGAAAGTTGAAAAAGCTATTGCAGAAATCAAGCAGTTAGAAAAGAAAAAAAGAGATCTGCTGGCCCGGATGAACGTTATTCAGCAATTACAGGGTAATCGTTCTGACAGTGTCCATATGCTGGATGAAATGGTTAAGGTAATACCGGAGGGTGTGCATTTAACTAAATTTGCTCAAAAGGGTAAGGCTCTGACATTTAATGGCCTGGCACAGTCCAATGCACGGGTATCGGCCTATATGCGAAATATAGAACGAGCAGAATGGCTAAAAGCTCCGTCATTAAAAGTTATACAGACTAAAAAGAAAGTAGGTGCCAGATCAACTGACGGGTATAGTCAGTTTACTCTGACTGCTAAGCAGGCGTCGCCAGAAGATAAGAAAAAAGTCAAGAAGAAGGGCTAATTGGATATGAATTTAAATGAACTTGATTTTGAAAATATCGGCAGTTGGCCCTTAGCCGCACGTTTAGGGGCGGTATTTATTGTTTTTGCCATTGTTGTTGGCGGCGGCTTTTATTATTTTACCCAGGATACTATTGCGCAACTGGATTCGGTAAAAGCCAAAGAACAGCCATTAAAAGATGAGTTTAAACGTAAACAGGGCAAAGCTGCCAATCTTGATGCTTATAAACAGCAAATGGCAGAAATGGAAAAAAGCTTCGGTTCCATGCTCAAACAGCTCCCTCAAAAAACTGAAGTGGCTGATCTGCTGGTGGAAATTTCCCAGACCGGTTTAAGTAATAATCTGGAATTCAGTTTATTTAAACCTTCTGGTGAAGCTCGCAAAGAGTTTTATGCTGAATTGCCTGTGAATATAAAAGTAACAGGTACCTACCATGATTTTGGAGGCTTTGCTACAGGTATTGCGGCATTGCCCCGAATAGTAACTATTCATAATGTTAATATGGTGCCTGTCAAAGGTTCGGTTAAAAGAAAAGGCCAGTCAGCAACAGACATTGATAAAGATACAAAATTAACAATCAGCCTTGTTGCAAAAACTTATCGTTATCTGGATCAGGATGAAATTTCTTCAACACGAAAGAAAAAGAGAAAAAAGCGTAGGCGTTAGAAATAACAGATAGGCCGTTACAGGTCTTATAGTAAGCTTGTTTCTTTAGAATAACTTTTAAGTGTTGATGTTTATAGATATCAATTGATAAATAATTGAGATTGAAATAGATGAAAAAGAGATTAATATTAGTAGCTTCCATATTAGGGCTTTCTGGTTGTGTATCAAATGATATGAGTGATCTGCAAGCTTATATCAAAAACACCAAAGCCACCTATAAAGGTAAAGTGAAGCCACTGCCTGAATTTAAACATCAGCCGCCTTATGTTTATGCGGCAAGTGATATTCGAGATCCATTTAAACCGGTTGTAGATATCGAAGTGACAAGCGGTGCCTATCGAGGTCCAAGACCAGATGAAAATCGTCCGAGAGAACCGTTGGAAGAATTTTCTCTGGACAGTTTAAAAATGGTTGGTACATTGGCTCAAAATGATGGTGAATGGGCATTAATCAAGGATCCGGATGGCTTACTGCATCGAGTTGCAGTTGGTCATTATATGGGTAAAAATTATGGTCGTGTAGTGTCTGTTGATGAAGAAAAGGTTGCCCTGATTGAACTGGTGCCTGACATCAACGGGGGCTGGACAGAAAGAAATGCAGCGATTGCATTAAGTGAATAATCATCGGTTAAAAAGTAAAAAAACAGGTTAAAGGTTTGGCTGGTTGTTTTACAGCTTAATATTAAAAATATCCGGGAAGTATTAGAGAGAATATTATGAACAGAAAAGTAATCTACAAACAGTTATTGTCAGCAGTATTATGGATGTTGTCCATAAGTATTGTAACTGCTGTTCATGCGAGTAATATGCTCGAAGATATTTCCTTTGCATCCATACCAGGCGATAAAATACAGGTGACACTAAAGTTTTCTGAAGCAGCTGTAGAGCCGGGATCCTTTACTATAGACAGTCCCGCCCGGATTTCTCTGGATTTTCCGGATACGGGAGTTGCACTAAAAAATAAGCGTCAGACCATAGGTATTGGGCTGGCACGCAGTATCACAGCAGTATCTGCCGGCAATCGCACCCGCGTGGTTTTGAACCTGACATCATTAACCAAATACTCCACTGCTGTAGAAGGCAATAAAGTCGTAGTAACTCTTGATGAAGCGAATACTTCAGCTTCGACTGCATCTTTAAGCCATAATGCCATCGAGAATATAGATTTCCGATTAGGAGAAGAAGGTGAAGGGAATGTGGTTATTTATTTTAATAAACAGCCAGAAAGTGTCAATTTAAAACAACAGGGTGACCGATTAGTTTTAGATATTAAAGATGCCAGCCTTCCAGGCAACCTTGAACGTAGACTGGACGTGACTGATTTTAAAACACCAGTGACATTTGTGGATACTTTTTCCAAGGGACAAAACACCAAAATGGTTGTTGAAACCCGTGGTGAGTTTGACCATTTAGGGTACCAGGCAGGAAATACTTTTGTTATTGAAGTAAAAGAGCTGACAAAAGCTCAGAAAAAAGCTAAAGAAAAAGCAAAATTTGGTTATACGGGTGAACGTCTGTCTCTTAATTTTCAGGATATTGAAGTTCGAGCAGTCTTACAGTTAATTGCTGATTTTACCGGTAAGAATATGGTTACCAGTGACACAGTTACCGGTAGTATTACTCTGCGCTTAAAAAATGTTCCATGGGATCAGGCTCTGGCCATTATTCTTAAGACTAAAGGGCTGGGTATGAGAGAAGAAGGCAATGTGATGCGAGTTGCGCCTGCAGAAGAGTTAGCTGCGATAGAAAAACAGGAGCTGGAAGCCAAAAAACAAATTGCAGAATTATTACCTTTAGTGACAGAAACCATACAACTTCAGTTTGTTACTGCTTCACAGGTTGAAACGTTATTAAAACAGTCGCGTCAACAGTCTCTAACTGGTGTAAGAGGCCGAGGAGGACGTGGAGGAAGAGGTTCATATAATACTGATACTGTAAATCCAGATAATCCAGATGATGAAGAAGGTGCTTCTTATTTCTCATCCCGCGGAACTATTATGTCTGATGACAGAACCAATAAAATTATTATTCGCGATACTGCGCGTAATATAGCCCAGTTAAGAAAGCTGATAGAAGAAATTGATACTCCAACCAAGCAGGTATTAATTGATTCAAGAATTGTTGCAGCATCAGATACCTTTAATAAAGAAATGGGCTTAAGCTGGAATTTTGGTTCAATTGACAATAACGGCACTATAAAAACTCCCGGTTCAGCATTGCCAGGTTCAAGTAATATTACACAAACAGCAAAGGGCGGCGTTGATTTAGGGGCTGCACAGAAAAACCTTCTAGGAGTAACATTTGCCTTATTGAATAGTGATTACCTTGTAGATCTGGAAATTTCAGCTTCTCAGATTGAAGGTTCAGGTGAGGTGATATCCAGTCCAAGAGTGGTTACTACTAATGGTAAACGTGCAATTATTAAAGCTGGTGATGAAGTTCCTTATCAGACAACCAGTCAAAATGGAACACAAACTGAATTTAAGGAAGCTGTTTTAAGTCTTGAAGTAACACCTTTAATTATTCCTGGTGATAAAGTGAATATGGATCTGATTATTAAAAAGGATCAGGTTAGTTCTGATGTAAGAACAGGAATTGGTCAGGCTCCATCCATTCAAACACGTTCTATTGAAACCTCAGTATTAGTGGATAATGGTGATACTGTCGTTTTAGGTGGTATCTTTGAGCATACAAAAGCAACTTTAAAAGACTCAGTACCAATTCTGGGAGATATACCTGTAATTGGTGCGGCATTCAGGGTCAATAGCAGAAAAGATGATAAAAAAGAACTGTTGATTTTTATCACGCCTAAAATTATGAATGAAAATCTGACTGTCAGATAGATATTTCATCTCTGCTCAAATGCAAACAGGCTGATTTGTCTATTGATAAATCGGCCTGTTTGCATTTCTACTCTTATAAAATGTATAAACTCCCGTTAATGACTTGAAAAACCACTTAGGTTTTGTCATATTAGCTCAAACTTTTAGCTGTTATTTGGGATACTAGTCTATATGGGCACCAGCCTGAATCAGAATATTATTTTAATTGGTCCAATGGGGGCCGGTAAAACTACCATAGGCCGCCAGATTGCCCGTGTATTTGATTTAGATTTTTATGACAGTGATCGAGAAATCGAGCAGCGAACAGGCGCTTCTATTCCCCTGATTTTTGAACTGGAAGGTGAAGAAGGTTTTCGTAAGCGTGAACAGGATATTATTGCGGAACTGACCAGTAAAAAGAAAATAGTACTGGCTACCGGCGGTGGTGCTGTTTTAAGAGAGGCTAATCAAAAAGCACTTAAAGCGTCAGGTACTGTTGTATATCTATGTGCCAGCCTGGACGATCTACTTGAGCGGACCTCTAAAGATAAAAACCGGCCCCTGCTGCAGACCGCTAACCCACGTGAAAAATTACAAAGCATAATAACCGAACGTGATCCCATTTATCGACAATTAGCTGATATAATACTCGAAACTAATAAAATGACGGTTCATACCGCCGTTAAACGCTTAGAGGAGTTAGTCAGCGCTGAGCGTTGAGCATTGAGCGCTGAGATTAATTTGTTTTTTATCTGAACGCTGAATGCTGAACGCTGAACGCTCTGTTTTTTTATGATTACATTAAATGTTGATTTAGGTGAACGCAGTTATCCTATTTTTATCGGACAGGACATTCTAGGTGATTCTGCTCTGTTATCGCCCTATATAGCGGGTAAGCAGGTTGTCGTTGTTACTAATGAAACAATAGCGCCTT
>Ga0256831_1000387_pt1 | contig 22877 bp, 21 predicted proteins | sample 132544metaG_FD_189087 | JGI IMG/M metagenome (GOLD analysis project Ga0256831, IMG submission 189087) | Hydrothermal vent microbial communities from Lau Basin, Pacific Ocean - 132-544 | ecosystem: Environmental > Aquatic > Marine > Hydrothermal vents | place: Pacific Ocean: Lau Basin | collected... | reverse complement strand
GATAAAGACAAAGATGTTAAATCCGAAAATCCTAAAAAACAATACGGTGAATTTCAGAACGTTCTACTTACTGATGAAGAAAACGAAAAACTGATTAACAGATTTGGGAAAGAACTTACCGAAAGGGCTATTGAGAAATTATCCGCAACATTCCAGAACGACCCGAAATATTATAAAAAAAGGAAAAGCCACTATGCAACTATTACCAATTGGGTAATTACGGCAATATTACAGGTTGCTCCACCAAGAACATTAACAATGAATCAAATGATGGAATGCGAAAAGAAATATAATATAAGAAAAAAATATAATTATAATCCAGGCACACAAACATTTAATCTAATATGATAATCGAACAAAAAATTCTCGGCGGAATATTTGCCAACCCCGAAACGATTAACGATGTAATTGATTTTCTACAACCGAAATGGTTTATCGAGCCATACAGGGATATTTGGGAACTCTTTGTTGAAGCATACAAGGATAATCTCCCGATAGAAACGTCAAGTATTTATCTGCTTTCAAAGAAAAAGCAATTAGAGATTAACCCGGCGTTCATTAGCAAACTATCCGAAGGAATTAGTTCCGGTGTAGATGTGTTATTTTATTCCAGAGTTTTATATGAAAAATTTCTTTCAAGCGAAACAAAAAAACTTGCCGATGAAACAAAAAATCGGATTGAAAAAAAAGAGGATATTTTTAGGGTCTTAGATTCCCATATCCAAAGAGCAATGAGCTTGACACAAACCCATTCAGAAAATGGGGAGCTTATATCTAGTGCGGTTATGAGGACAGTAGAACATATTGAAGCTATCCACAGCAATAAGAAAGTTGACCTATGGGTAAACACCGGATTTATTGATTTAGATAACACCCTTAAATTCGTTAATGGCGAGCTAATAATTATTGCTGCACGCCCGTCAATGGGGAAAACTACATTAGCGTTGAATATCGCCAGAAACACAGCAAAAAACGATTATACTGCTTTATTCTCTCTTGAAATGAATAATCAATCGTTGGCTACAAGGATGATAGCAACGGAAAGCGGTGTGAGTTATTACAACCTACTTACTGGGAAGCTTAGAAATGAGGATGGCGGGAAAATAGCGAGAAGTGCTGCAAAGATAAAAGAGCTTAAACTATACGTTGATGATACAGCAGGGATAACACCAATACAGCTATTAGCAAAAGCAAGGAGATTGAAGAATAAATATGACATTAAAATTATTATAATCGATTACATAGGTCTGATGCGTTCGCCGGAACATCAACAAAGGGAAAGGGAAATATCGTTTATAAGCTCGGAGCTTAAAGCGTTAGCTAAGAGCTTAAATATTCCGGTTGTAGTTCTTTCACAACTAAATCGTTCCGTAGAATCAAGGGCGGATAAACGCCCTCAACTTTCAGATTTAAGAGATTCCGGTTCTTTAGAGCAAGATGCGGATTCCGTAATTTTCCTTTACCGCCCCGAATATTACGGATTCTCAACGATAGAAGGCGAAGGAATACCGAGCAAGGATATTTGTCAATTGATTATCGCAAAAAATAGAAACGGTGCCGTTACAACTGTTAATTTAAAGTTTTACAAAGATATAATGAAGTTTGATAATTTATCAAGATACAAAGATGAGGCGTTTATATGAAAACTATAACTTTTATGCTACAGCACATCGAAAATGAAAAAATAATTAAATTGCTGCTAAGGTTAAATGACAAGTTTTGTAAATTTAGATTTATGCTATACAAAATGCGTACAAAAAAGCGATAAATCAATTCTAAGCGATTTTGTCTCTTAGGCAAGTAATAACACCTATTCACAAAGAAGCTTAAAATTTGCGGTATTCCCTATTGAATACAAAAGAAATTTGCGGTTACAACGGATATACAGAAATTCGGAAATTTAGCCTTAATAATTAAAATAACTTAATAATAATTAAATGGAGTAAACAATGGATTTAATACTATCAACGCCGGAGCTTAAAGCAGTTGAATCAAGTAGAGCTGAACAGATAAGACAAATATTTGTTCCTATGGCTGATATGCTTGAACAGTTCGAGAATGTGTATAACATTATTATCGAAGAATCGAAGGGTGAAATAACTAAAGAAATTACCAAACGTGCAAAAAGAATTAGGCTCGATATTGGTAAAATTAGGATAGAAACAGAAAAAGTAAGGAAAGCACAAAAAGAAGAATATTTACGTGCGGGGAAAGCTATTGACGGTGTTGCAAATATTCTAAAATGGGCTATATCCGAAAAAGAAGGAAAGTTAAAAGAGATTGAAAATTATTTTGAAATCAAAGAGAATGAAAGACTTAAAAAACTTCAAGAAGAACGTGTCAACTTAATTTCACAATACTTAGATGATGCTCACGAAAGAGATTTAGCGTCAATGGATGATGATGTTTGGGATGCTTATTTTGCTGCAAAGAAAAAAGCATACGAGGATAAAGTCGAAGCAGAAAAACAAGCTGAAAAAGAAAGGATTAAACGTGAGAAAAAAGCAAAGATTCATAAAGAACGGAAAGATGCAGTATTGAAATATTGGAATCTGATAGACGATGAAACTAAGTTTAGTAATTTTGCGGATATGACCGAAAAAGAATATAAATTTTTGGTGTCAAATCTTAAAAAAGAATTTGACAAACAAGAGAAAGAACGTGAGCGTGTTTTGGCGGAAAAAAATAAAATTAAAAAAGAAAAGGCGAAATTAGAAAGAGAAAAAGCGAAAATAAAAAAAGAGAAAGAGAATCTGGAAAAAGAAAAGACCGAAAATAAAAATTGGGGAAGTACAAGCCAAGGCACAAATGAACCGAAGTATAAGCTTGGGGATAAAAAAAATACAAGTACCATAAATCTAAAAGGGATGCCAACCGATGACTTAGTTGAATTATACAACAAGGTTATCGAGGAACTAAAAATAAGAGAGATATTCGTAAACTAAACAAGGGGTAATTATGAAAGAAAGAAAATTAGCATTTTTTGAAATTGGCAGGGTTGATACCGGAGACGGCTATCATTTACCTTTGCCTGTTGAGATGCAAGAAGCTTTTGAACAAATCCAAAAAGCAGTTGACGCAAATAGAGGGAAAGCTAAGGTTGTTCTTACAATCGAAGTGCATCCTCGTAAATCTTCCAAAGATGAATACGGCGAAATCAACTATGAAATTAAGAAAGTTTTGCCGGTTAAAAAATCTATGCGTTATACTACAAAATTAAACGAACGGGGCATTGTTACATCTACAGGGAAAAGCGAGCTTGATGTTGACCAATTGAACCTCGATTTTAATCAAAAATTATATAAATTAACGGAGAAATAATAATGCAAGAATTAGAACTTCACGTAAACACCGAAAATGAAAAATTACTAATTGGGGCTGATTATATTATCTTAAACGATGAAAGTACATCAACGTTTGAGACCGACGACATTGCCGAATTTATCGATTATGCTAAAAGCGAGGATAGAGATATTTTGATTTATTATTCGGCGAATAAAATGGAAATGTTCCTTGATTCCGGCGTTTTTTATACAACAAAACCTTTAGCAGTTTGCCACGTTAAATTTTCAGACCAGTTAGATATAATTACAGGTGTGAATAAGAAAAAACTAACACTAGAAGCTGCACAGGTCTTTTTGAGAAGAATGACAAAATACCTAGATAAAACTGGAATTTTATTAAAAGACAATCTTGAAAATCTTAAAATTAGGAAAATTCTCAACATTGATATTAAGAAAGACAACCAAGGGAATTTCCTTTATTCCGTCGAGCAAGATAAGGCGAAAGATGATTATATCTTTCCAGATTCAATTATCATTTCTGTTCCGCTTCTTGACTATTCTGATGATGTGGTGGACATAAATTTGGATTTCTTTTTTAGTCATACATTGTCAGATTCTGGTGTTTCCGTGTCTGTCGTTTTTGATAATATCGAATTTCATAAAATTATCAGAGCCGAATTGCGTAAGTTATTAAAGAAAAAATTATCATCGTTTAAGAAGGTTTATTATGGTGAATGTTACATCACCAGACAGCATAACAGTTGGCAATATCAACAAAACAAATTGGAGAAATAAAATGATTCAACCTGTACACGATTATGTGTTAGTTAAGACAGAAAAACCTGCCGAAAAAACAGAAAGCGGAATTATCTTACCTAATTTTCCAAGTGATAAAGAGTTTATTACGGGGATTGTCGTAGAAGTAGGTAAAGGTATTTATGAAAACGGGTACTTTACGCCTATGCCTGTATCAAAAGATGACACCGTGTTGATTCCTTCGCTTTCCGGTTTTACTATTGATAAAGATTTTAGACTTATTAAAGCATCTGAAATACTTGCCAAATTAGTAAATTAAAGCTATTGACACCCCCTAGTTTTAGGGGGTTGTTTTATTTTGAAACATTTTCCGGGGTGTTTAATGGAAATTTTGGGAATTAGTATTGATGTTGTAGAGAAATTGCGTGAATATGGGATGCTTAATGAAATTCAATTCCGCAATTATTGTATTAAAGAAATGTATAAACATCTTGGTACAGACGGAAAGAAAAGGGCGTTAATCGTTGCTGAACTATCAGATATATTTAATATCGCTCCAAGTACAATATCAAACATACTTTACCAAAAGTCAAATAGACGTGTACCCTTAATTATAGATTTAGAAAAAGTGAACTGCCCAAACTCTAAATAGATAAGGCTTCATAGGTCATTACTCCTACTATTGTAGGCAGTTCGCTATGATTTTCTGTATTCGTCCCAAACACAGTCGCTAAGGCAAAATCTTTTATATTTTTTGCTGCGTTGATATCCCTGTCAAGTTTTGTGTTGCAATTATTACAAACCCAAACTCTATCTTCCAGTTGTAAGTTTTTGTTGATATATCCACAATTGTTACAAGTTTTCGATGATGGCTCAAATTGCCCTATACGTAAAATATTTACACCATACCACTCAGCTTTATATTTTAGCATATCAACAAACATAGACCAACTTGCATCAGATATAGATTTAGCAAGTTTATGGTTTTTTGCATACTTTTCACATTAAGTGTTTCTAAAGCTATTGTTTGGCTCTCACGAATAAGCTGTGTAGAAACTTTATGCAGATAATCTTTCCTTTGGTTAGAGATTTTTTCGTATAGTTTTACTAATAATTTCTTTGTTTTTTTTCCTTTGTATTTTGAATATTTCCTTTGTATGCAGCTTAATCTTGGTTGTGATTTACGTAAATATTTAGGATTCTCAAATACTTCACCATCAGAAGTAATAGCAAAACCTTTAATACCTAAATCAACTCCAATAGTAGCATTCTTTTTTATTTTTGACTTATTAGGGAAAGGTGTATTGGTATCGGTTAGGATAGAAACAAAATATTTATCTGTTGGCGTTTTACTTATTGTTGCTCGTTTAATTGCCCCTTTTAATTTTCTATGAAGTTTTATTTTAATACCGCTTTTGAATTTAGGAATAATCAACTTACTGTCTTTTACTTTTACATTTTGCGGGATAGTAAAAGACCGTTTCCCCCTATGTTTAGATTTATATTTTGGGAAACCCGCACCCTTGAAAAACTTTTTATAAGCAGTATCAAGATTGAGTAAAACATATTGTAAAGATTGACTGTTTATTTCTTTCAACCATTCACATTCATTTTTTAATTCGGGTAATTGTTTCTGCAAATCGTATCTACTTAATAAAACTTTATTGCCTAAATAAGCAACCTTTTTTGTTTCTAAAGCAAGATTGTATAGAAACCTTGACGCCCCAATATGCTTATTGATAAGTACTTGTTGAGCTTCTGTTGGGTAAATTCTATATTTCATCGCTTTAAACATATTGCAAATATAATATATTTTAACTAAAAAACAGAATAAATCTAAACTATGGTGAAATATAGAAAACAATTAAAATCGATTATCCCTTAATTCCTTTGGTTCTTATTTTCCACAAGCAATTTTAATATTGTTTCTATCTCTTTAATTGACACTTTTATATCGCTTTGTACAAGGCTTGATTGCTCAAACTTCATACTTATGTGATTCTGTAAATCACTAAATTTTTGCGTATAATTCGTTTTTGTTTCCTGTGCGTCTATTTCACATTGAGTAATTCTGTTTGTGTTTTTCCCTATTGATGCTTTCATATCTTTTATATCGCTTCGGTTATCTTTCCAAACATAAATTATTAGAGGTACTGTCAGGACGGAAATTACAAAACCTAAAACTGCCGTTACATTTATTTCCACTATTTACCCTTATATATTTTTTTTAGTAAATTTAAGTCTTTTTCATTTATTTTCTTATCGTTGTTCACATCGAGGAACTCATAAATTGTGTAATAATACTTATACAGCTTTTCCCTTCCTGTGCTATCCACACCTTTGTATTTTGCTATTATTCTGCCGTCGTATATACTAAGTGCTTCGTAATTATTTATGTACAAGGTGTCCTTGTATTTTACAATAGTATCTCTTACCGGATTATGCTCGAACCAAGTAATAACACTATCTAAATCTTTACGCCAAACAGCGTCAACACTATCGTAATTAGGCTTATGATATATTACTCTTATCTTTGGTTTATCTGGAGTACAAGCATTCATTATAATACCAATAATACTTAATACTATGATGATAAAGATTATGAATAATGCCTTAATTGATTCTTCTCGTTCCATTATTTTCTCTTTCTCTTTATAATAACATTTTCACCTAATCGAATATAAGTAAGGGTATCTCCCCAAACATTCATTGGCTTAATTGCTTTCATATTATCCGCAATATTTTTATCTGTTACTTCTTTTACTTTATATTTAAGCTTTGCTTTTTTCCCAAAATACTTCATTGTTTGGTTATACAAGAATCTATCTGTTACTTTTTGATTCTTATAAGGAATAGTTACTTTCTTGTTAATAACAAGTTTACCTTTATCAGTGTAAGCCCTTACTTTCCAAGATATAGTTTGTCCAAAAGATTGTACTGCGAACATTAAAACAAATATTAAAATTAACTTTTTCATTTTTTCTCCTTTTAAGGTTTAGTTGATTGCGATGTTATATTACCAGAATTATCTACTTTTATATAATATACTGTTCCATCGGGTGATGTTAAAGTTAAATATGTTGCATCTGGATTAGCATCTTGATTATTAAACTCAATAAGATTTTCCATCTTGTTCGCATCATATATTGTTAAACCATCTGCATTACTACCTACTGAACCAGTCATTATTGTGTATTTCTCATTTACATCTGCATTCTCTATTGTAATCCCCGACGCTTCTGTTATCACTCCTTCATTCTTTATATGTAATCTTGAAGTTGGATTATCTGTTCCTACTCCTAAATTATACTGTATATAACCAGAACCATCATTATTGATAGTAAATACTTTTTCCTTAGTAAATGGCATAAGAGTGATATTATCAATCTTTACTTTAGATTCTTTATCCATCCAAAGTTTTAATGTATCATCACCAATTACATTTGAATGGAACGTCATTGTCTCTGTTTGCCAAGAGCTTGTTAATGTGTTTGTGCTGTCTTGTGCATTAGCAATAGAATAAGTAATCTTTTCAGATTCTGCTACTTGTTCTAAAGTAGATAATTTGTATAGTCTTATATTGTCAAACCATCCTGAAAATGTGCTTGAAGATGACATATAGATATAAAGATAAGTACGACTATCTCCAACAAAATCCCAAGTAACATTTTTATGCAATCCTGTAGTGAAAGAAAAATAATGTTCAGCCCCATTTACAATAGAAAATTTAGATGTATCATTGTCCTGATAGACATCAAATACGATTCTATAACTCTTACTGCTATCGATTATTCCATATTGCTTCAAATTCCCAGAACCAGCAAGATGCAGATATACTGCTTTACCATCAATAACATTTCCATTAGTAATACCCCAATTACTGCTTCCATCGGAGAAATCCCCATTTGTGATTATGTCTTGCTCACCTTCCCTATAATCAAATTGTAATCTATAATCTTTCTTTTCAAGATTTGTAATCGGAAGATAGAAATAACCACTCCCAGAAGTATCTTGGAAACTTAAAGTTGAATCATTTTCTGCAATACCTATTCCATTAACAAACTTCCAATTGCCGATAGAAGTAGTATCGCTAAAATAAGAATCTTGATATAACAATTTATTTATATCATAAAGATTTTTTATCACATAAAAGTTATCAAGAGAATCATATAAGTCTTTATGGAACATTACACTGTCTTGATAAACCCATTTACCACTTGCATCATCATAAATCATTATTTGTCCATCAGAAGGCGAACCAGATGCGAATGATTTTCCACCTATCTTAACTCTCCGCCTTTCTACTTGCCCATAAGTTAAACTAAGGGATATTAGTATTAACAATAATAATATTCTTTTCATTTTCACTCCTCTTTTCAGTCTAAAAATTCAACTTTTTCTTTTACGTCATCAATAAATTCAACTTTTTCTTTTTTGTTTATATTCGTCTTTTTAGGGGGCTTAGGTGTTTGGATTCCCTGATATTTATTGAACGTCCTCAACATTGTTCTCCCTCGTTTTTCATCAATCAGACCAAGTGCTATATTTTGTTGTAGTAATTTATGAAATTTATCAATTTCTTTTTTACTGTATTTTGTCCGACGGCATTCGTCATACATTGTATAAGCCATTTGCCTTATTGAATAATTACTTGATTCACCTATCATTTTGCGTAAAATTGGTAAATTTCGATAAGGAATCTTTTCCCCTTGTATTGTTTTTACTCCGGTCGTAATTGTATTTTTGACAAACTTTAGTGTTCCACCGCCTAAGAAATCTACAACGTGGTCTATGTATTCCGGCGAAAAATCAAGCCATCCAGATGTAACATTTTTATATTGCTTGTCAAGTTCTTTTAGTCGTTTCCTTTCATCAGAAGTTAATACTTTCCCCAAATCTTGCTTTTCAAGTAACTTGTCATATTCAGCCTGCTCTTTATCCGTGAAAGGCGTTTTCCATTCTCCACCGGATAATGTATTTAGTTCACGGGCAGCCCATAAAGCCATAGGCGAAATACTTCTATAGTACATTGTATTCTCTGCAACATAAGGCGGATATTTTTGTTCCGGTGCAATATTCCCACCAAAGAAATTTTTATTCTCCGCAATTTGTACTATCGGGTCTGTAATAGTTGGAGAAATCAATTGAGCAAAATCACCATAGGAACCAAGAGGATTAAAACCATCCACAACCGCACCAAATAACCTTGACAGACCACCGCCTACTGTTTCGTTACCTAATACAACATCCGCAGCTACATTTCCCATAACAGCCGAAGCATTGTAACCGTAAGGGAGTTTTATCATAAAGTGTTTGCCATTGCCTAACATAAATATCCAATGAGAATCTCTATGATATTCTTGTAACTTTTCGTAATTCTCTTTATCAATCAGACGGTTAATAATATTAAGTGCTAATGAAATCCCCATCATTCCGTAAACATATCTTCTAGCCCATTTACTTTTTTTCAATGCACGGTATATTACCCTATTACCGCCTAGACCCGCCGTTGAAAATAAATAAAGTGAGTTCAGATAACCGCCCCATTCACCTTTTTTATTAAAGTTTACAGTTATTCCTTTTGCTATTTGTGCAGCCCTTTGCTCATCAATACCGTGTTCGGTTAGTCTTTTGAATACAGCAACCCTCGTCCCGTATTCAATCGCTTCGTTCATATCCCCAATAAACTTTAATGCGGATTCTGCTAATTGCCGTGTTTTCCCGCTCTGCTTATATCTCTTTATCGCTTTTTGAAATTCACGGGTTTTTTCATCTACTGTTTGCGTTGTCATCCAACCTGTTTTTCCGCCTAATTCATCAAATCTTTTAAATGAGAACGAATATTCATTGTCTTTCCAGCCACGTTCAGCACGGAATACGCCTCTCATAGACCTTTGAATCTCCAGCAATAATCCTGCTGTGAACTTCAGACCTTCGCCTGCCGATAATTTTAATTCTTTTTCTAATACAGACTGGACGTTTATTAGTGCCTCTTGAATATCCCTTTCTGCATTTGTGAACATAAACGACGGTGAGTATAGTGTTATTACATTTCTCAACCATCCGTTAAATGCGTCCAATACTCTAATCGAACCGGCATTACCAAGCTTTTTCATCCCTCTGGCAATAGCAATATCGCTTACTTTAATAATATGCTGCTTACCGTCTTTCCACACGGATATTTCGTTGTCTTTTAATTTAAACCGTTTATTAAATCTATCTTCTTCTCCATATTCATTAAACGAGCTTCCGCCACCTTGTTTTGAAACTACAAACAACGGTTTTCCTTGCGAATTTACTAAGTCCGGTGCCTCTTTAATAAATTCAAGCATCGATTGACCGACAAGATTTTTTTCATATCTGACTATTGTATTCTCATAATCTGCTAATGCTTGTATGAAGGGATTATTTGCAATACTTCCCCGCCCTTCCATATTCAACACACCTTTGCTTTCTACCGAAAAACCGTTCCCGGTAAGTCTGTATTCAATAGAATCTTCCTCGTCAAATCCTTTTAGGGGTACATAATTAGGTCTTTCATTTTTATAATATTCATAAGTTTTAGCATCAATGAATCCACCTTTATATAAAAGCTCTCGCATAGGATAAGTAATTTTTTCTCTGAACTCTTTTTCAAATTTCTCTACACCTGTATTCGCAAACTTTTCAATAACGCCTTTTGCTTGTTTTGTATCTACACCACTTCCGGCGTGTTTGCCATTACGCTTAAGTATTATCGGATTTCTTTCAATAGCTTCTTTTGCATAAAGATATTCGCCAAAATCATCAACTGAAAATCCTTTATCAAATAATCTTTTTATAAAACCATCTTTGCTATTTGTGATACTCTCCTGCAATTCTTTAATCTGCTTGGTTGCTTTACCAATATATAAATCAGACTTCATATAATAATCTGTGTTGACAGGTAAATCTCCTTTGTGCCTTCTTACAAATTCAACTAATTGTTCGTTACGGTTCATCGAATCGTTTAATTTCCTTGCTACTAACTGCATTACGGTTTCTGCCGGAAATTCTAACGGATTGTTTTCTGTCTCAAATAAACTTGCTTGAACATATTTTATCTTTGCAGGTGTGAATCTTGCCTTAAACGGTTTATCCATTTCCTCGTATCTATCTTTTGTATCTCTCCATATCGAGAGTAGGTCTTTTCTTATCTCCTGACCGTTTTGTGCAACCATATTTCTTACCCAGTCAGGATATATATCTTGTTGCCCGCCCGTTACATTATAAAGGTCTGCATATATTTCTACAGATTTATCAAGTACTTTTTTAGGTGTTTTATAGATTGAGCTTTGGTCTATCGATTTATATTCCTCTTTCGGTTCTAAGACACCTTCGTGTAAAGCACTTGCATATCCCTCATAGCTGTTTCTTGCTGTCGGGTGTACTGAAAGAATATCCAACAAATCTATTCCGCTACCCTTAAAATATTTTTCGCCAAATCCATTTTCTGATTCTTTTAATTGTCTGTTAATTGCTATTGCAACATTTACACCGTTTACCCTTGATGCAAGTGCTTTTACTTCGTCGGCAAGCTTTTTTGTAAATTCCGGCGTGGTTGCAATAAATTTTCCTACAACACGATTGCTGCTATTGAGTACTAATATCATTGCTTTTCGTCCGGCATTGAATCTTGATTCGGTTATTATCTTCGCAATATCGCCGGGACTAGTTATTTGTGAGTTATCAATATTCACATCTCTAAATGCTTGGCGTGAAAAGGATATTGCTTTTAATGGTATTTTATCTTTGGCACTAGGGATTACTCCACTATCAACTGATAATTCCGAATTAAATACACCATATAAGTTTTTGTAAGTGTCAATTATTATACCTGGATTTACTTTTACGCCTTTTTTTATGTGTTTTTGTAATTTTGCAAGAAGATTTCTATCTTGTGCCGAGCTTTCAATATTCCCCGATGGGTGATTATGAACTAACCAAACTTCGTCTGCTTCAAATCTACTTACTAAATCATAAATTGCGTGTAAATCGGCTAAGGCTGAATTAACTGTACCTGTTGTCAAGTGATGCACTACAGGTTTTTTACCCTCTTTTGTAAGAAGTAAAAATAAATTCTCGTTTCTCTCGTTTTCTAATGCCCTAAATATAAATGCTACATCTTCCGGCGAACTAATTTTTTCTTTGCGTGCATAAAATCTTAGTGTATTATATTTCCTGTACCTTGCTTCTGATTTAGCAATTTCGCCTTTCTTCAATCTTCGATATGATGGGTTGTCCGGTTTAGCTCTCGATGTAAATTGTATTCCATTACCTTTAGAATCGACATACTTTTCTGAATTATCCTCGTTAAAATCAAATGCTAATTGTTCTTCAAAAAGTTTTTGCTCTCTTTGTGAAAGGTCGTGATAATCTTCTTTTTTATCAAATAATTTTAGTTGGTCTGGGGTATCTTCTTCGCCGGTGAATACATTATATTGTCCGGTTAATTTTTTTACTTCACGTCGATTTAGTTCGTTTTGTATTTTTCGTTTTACAGACTTAAGCTCTTTAATAATTTGCGAATACCTTCCTGTAGTATCTACATCACGTTTATATTTAGGTGCATAATTCTTTCTTGCTTCTATATCAAGCTTTTTAACCCTTTCAAGTTCTTCAAGCGAAAATTCAAGATGTTTTTTCTCGTCATATAATTTTTGTAAATAACTACGTTCAGAATAATTTGGTTTTTCTTCTTTTGCAATAGTATCTTTATATGAATGAGAAACAACCACATCGTCGTGGATTAGTTTCGCATTATCGGTTATATAATTTTCAATATCATATTCGTCGATGTTATTGTTATCTATGTCGAAATATTCCGCAACGTTTTCTACATCAACATTACCGGGCTTTAATTTGTGAATAACTAAATCATCATATCCATCAGACGAATCTTTCTCGTTTCTATATAATTCAAGTGCTTTATCGTAATTGTGAGTTGTTAATAGCACATCAACCTTGCCTATTCCGTCGTCTCTTTTTTCAACACGGTAAACAGGCTCCTTTAATTTCTTTTCTAACCTTGCCTTTAGTTCTTGCTTTGGCGTTCCATATTCCGCTTTTGGCTCATAAAGCTTAATGCCTTTGTCGGTTTTTTCAGTTTTCATCACCTCGAATAAGTTGTCAAATGCTTTTGTAACAACCGGTATTTCCGATTCTGTAAGATATGGGTAAATATCTTCGACACCTTGCCCGTCTAAAATGCCTTTCATTAAATCATTTAGATAATCTTTATGACCTACTATATTGGCAAGATAATCATTTGAATATCCCCGTTGGTTTAATTTCTCTATTATATAACTTTCAAACGTTCTTGCTGCAATTTCACGGGTTGTATTCCAATAAGCTTTAGTCCGTTTGGAATCTAGGATTCTTGACCGTTTTATTATCTCTGTTGATTTAATTGCTTTTAGTAAGTCTTGATATGCTTGTTTTAATTCGGGTCTTACTTTTGCATAACTATAGCTTTCAGATAATGGGTGTCCTTTTTCGTTTGATAAATAATAATCAAGTGCGTGGAACCATTCGTGAGCAAGACTTCCCGCTCCGGCTTTCCGTGTCAAATTGATTACATTTTTAACAGGCTCGAAATGTGCGGAAGGTGCATCCTTTCCACCGCTTCCCCTTGAACCGAACCCAAGACCTAAACTACCCTCTAATGACACAGCCTGTGTCGGTATTTTTAATATTTGGGCTAAATCTCTAAATGCGTCATAGCTCTTATTTAGTAACTCTTGTCTTTCCCCCGATTTACTTACCCAATTGCCAAATTCAACTCCTCTTAATCCGAAAGATTTTTGAAATTCTTCCGGTGTTATGTTTCGCCCATCCCTAAAATCAAATCCAGACCTGATATTGTTTACTTGTCTCCTTGCCCGTGGGATATATTTTTTTCTTTCAAGGATAGCAACCAAATCATCATAATTATTCTTAAGATAATCCTGTGCTGCTTTTTGCGAATCAAATGATTTTAATTCTAAATAATTACGTCCTACTTTTTTGCCTATATATATTATTTTAGGATTGCTTCGTTTCCAATAAACCGTAAACTTTGTTCTTTTTGGCTCTTTAACTTCATTCTTTTTTTCTTCAAGCAATTTACCGAATTTAGTTAATGCTTCTTCTTTCGTTGTGCCTATTGCAAGTCGTCTGTACTTTCTGAATGTTGGGTTCCCTTTCCCCGCTGTTATCCAATATTCGTTTTTCCTTATTGGCTTCCCATCGACGTAATACGTTGTTTCCCCGAAAGATATACTTATATTTTTTAAGTTTACGTCGTGTCCGAACCTAGTATAAAGCTCTGCATTCCCTTTGTATTTATTATAATCGCTTAAACCTTTTAATTCATTTTCAAATCTGGAAATATCATTTGTTTCAAGTAAATGTTTCGCAATCTCTTTTATCGAAACAACCAAACGCTTATAATACCTATTCGATGGATGCGGAATACTATCCCTTAATACTCTTACCCAGGCTACAACTTCCGGTTTAGTCCCACTATCTAATAGTTTTTGATAGTCAGGCTTAGGAAATATCCTACTGAATGGGTCTGTGTTTACATCGTATTCGTCTGATTTTGCTAATCGTGAATAATAATCTTTTCTTGCACCGCCTAATTTTTCCCCGAAGTCTTCAATTGTTTCGCTTGATACTCCCGGTTTCCCCAATAAATCAAGTTGAGCATCTGCATTGTCTATTGTTTCCTCAATTTCCTTCTCTGTAATTCCGCTTTTAGACTTTTCTTTGCTTTCAATATCCTGTGCAAGTTCTTCAAGTTCCTTTGGATTTGTTCTCTTGACAATGTTCTCGGCTTTTTCATCTTCTATCTCCTCTGTTATTTGGCTAAATAAATCACCTTGTAATCTATCTGCTTCTACCGATTTCCTTAAATCTTTTGTTGCCTGTATAATTTCTTTATTTATGTTGTCTATTTTTTTCGTAAACTCATTTAAGTATTCTTCCGGCGTTAAACCAATAGGCGTTAATGTTTTCCCTTCCTCAAATTTCCGGCGTTCTTTTTCTAATTCTGACCTTTCTTTTCTTAATGATTTTAATCTTGTATCTATTTCTATCGATTCGCTACTCTGTATTGTTTTTGTTCTAACCCCAATAGGTTTATCTTTGGAAAAAGTATCTGGATGTAGAAATTTATCTACAGATTCTAAGAATTTAATTTTATTATTAAATTTCTCAATCATTCCATCATTGTATAACCAATTATATAATTCTTCTTCGTGTTCATCGGTAAGTTCGGGATGTTTGGAGCGTAATTCCCCAATATAATTAGCAATTCTATCAATTGTGTTAAAGTCCGACGAAGATGAATTTTGGAAATCCTTGTATGTTTGTAACGTATTTCCGTTTGGGTTCAAATAACTTAGATTTACAATCTTTCTTGCTGCACCCTTGCCCTCATATTTGTTTGCTTCTATGTCAATGTCTTTTTTTGAGACACCCTCTATCCGTTTCTCTCTATAATATCTGGCTCTTTCGACAGCGGTTTCTCGTGTTCCAAGTGTGTTGCTTCTTTTTGCTATCTGACGGGCTTCCGGCAATGTTTTTGCTTCTATTATTTTCGCAGGTATTTCGCCGAACTCTTTTTTGTTTTTTGATAACCTGTTAAATGCTTCAAGTCTGCTATGACCCGATAATACAAGGTAATCCCCTTCGATGTTTTTCCATAACAGAATTGGGTCGAACTCCTCAATATTAAAGTTACCTTTTTCTACAGCGTCGGTAATCCTTTGTACAGATTCCTCTGAATAAGGTTTTTCTCTATTTTGTAGATTAGATAGGTCTGTTTTGATATGCTTAACCGGAATATCATATACAGTTAATCTTTTGCTAACCTGTGGCTTAGTTCTCTCCGTTGTGGTTTGTTCTTGTTTAATAGATTCATTCGGCGTTTTAACAGGCTCCGGTGTTTCTATCTTTGTTTTAACGGGTTCAACAATAGGTTTTTCAGTAGGTTTTGAATCCGCCTTTGTGAATACAGGCTTACCGTCCTTATAAACTTTATCAAATATTTTTGAGTAATATTTCCCCTTTATCTTAAAGTATTGGTCGTTGATACTTTCAATTACTTCATCTTTCCCTTTGAACTTTACTTTATCGCCCGGTTGTAAATCTTGATGCTGTGTTATCTTGTAAACATCATTGTCAAGAACAACTTTCGGCTTAAATTCTTTTTTCTGTTTATCAGGCAATTGGTTTGCTTCTTTAGGTGTTATTTCCCCTTCCGGCTTCTTAATTTCGGGTTTTTCACTAATTGGTTTTGCCGTTGTTTCGTCAATTTCAAGTGCAGGTAAATCTTTTGTTTGCTCCTCTGCATTTGGGAGTATTTCGTCTGGGGCTTCCGGTTTTTTTGTTTTCTTTTTACCAATTAAAGCATCTGCATCAATACCCATTCTTGCAAGCAAGTTTCTTGCATCGGTTTTTTGGGCTTTCGATACTGTTGGGTCTGTAAGTATTTTTTTGAAATACTTCTTACCTTCCTCTGTTAATTTCCCTCCCCCGTGTTGTTGTTTCCTTCGCTCTGTGTCTTAGAAGCTTTTTTAGTTGACGCTGTTCTTTTCGGCTCTGTCTGTACTTGCTGCTTTCTGTTTATTAGTTCTTCGGGGTCAATACCCATTTTCCTTAATAAATTTCTTGTGTCTCTCTTTTCGCTTTCAATCGCATCTTTAGATGTTAATATATTATAAAAAAGTTCTTCACCCTCTTTTGTTAATTTATTTTCTGATGCTTTACTCCCAGGTTCTTTTGTTTCGGATTTTAGATGTTTCTTTATTAGCTCTTCGGGGTTAATATCCATCTTCTCTAAAAAGTTTACTGCAAATTTCTTTTCGGCTTCGGTTGTTTCTTTGGATGTCAATATCGTATGGAAAAATCCCTCACCTTCTTTTGTCAATTTCCCTTTTTGTAAATATTCTTTAGTTATCGGTTTATAATATTTTTCTGAAATGAATTGTCCAAGCTTTTTGGGGCTTATGCCTGTTTTCTCCGCTAATTTACCTATTCCCTTATGCGTCAATAAAAATGCTGCATCACTTAATAAACCTATTGCAAGCTCTTGGTCTTTTGGTTTTAATCCGTTTAATATTCCACTTTCCTGAACATAGTTTGCAACGCCGGAAGATAATAATGATGCTATACCTACTTCAGTCCCGAATAAGAAAGGCGTTAGCTTTTCAGCAACCTTTTCGCCTTCTTCACCGTAATTATCCTTTGCAATTTCTTTTATCGCCGGTGAAACTACATTTAATAAAGCGACCGGAGGTAAAAGGTTAACAGCTATATGGAAACTTCCGCCCGCTACTTTTGCTAAATCTCTTACATTATTTATTAGCCTATCACCTAAATCTGTTTTCTTTTGTGTAGGCTCTTGAATTTCGCCTCTAAACATACCTTCACTAGCAGTTTTCGCACCCTTTAATATTGGGTCAATAGCGGATTCCTTAACTTTTTGTGCATAACTTTTTAATGATTCTTCGGCTTCCGAAGGTGTTAAGTTTTCCGATTGAATACGTGCAAGTAAAACATTACTCTTTGCTCTTTCTTTATCGGTTAGGATGTTGTTTGCTTTATCTGCTGATTGCTCTATTACCGGAAGTTGTTCATTCCGCATCGGAATACCTAATGCTTTTATCTGTTCCGGTGTTAATGTTGATAATACGGCGTTAGGATAGAAACTCGGTATTTGTCCTACTGTTTTTATTTTTTTTGTAAATCTTTGGGGTGTTTCTCCGAACATTGTTTTTCTCGTTTGTGCCGTTCTTTCCGTAATAGGACTGAAAATATTAAGCAATTCGCTGTCCGGTTGCGTTATTTCGCCTTGATTTTGTGCCAATGCGTCGGGTTTTACCGTCCTAATATCACCAAGTACGTTTTTCTTCTCTTTCTTTACACTACTTAAACCAAGAGGATTGCCGTTTGTCTCTTGAAACGGCATAATGGGATTTTCGGGTAAATTTATTTCATTAGGTGTAAATTCCTCATCTAATGCAATGCTCGAAAAGTCAAAGTCTTTATCTAATGTTGCACTTGCAAAATCAAACTTATCTTTTTTCGGCTTCCTCTGTGTAGCATTTTTCACGTTTGCCATATTATTTCACACCTTTTATTCTTTTTGCCCCTATTTTCTTCAAGTTTTCCTCGTTAAAATCTAACCATTCACCGTTATAATATATAATCCTCTTGCCGTTTTTGTCTTTATAAACTGCGTTTTTGTATTTTTTTGTCCCGGTTTTATTCCCTTTTAATTCTTTCTTTAACTCATCTACGTTTTTTAATATATGCCCTAATTTATTATCAGCAAATTTTTTAAGTTCATCTCTCGACTTAAATACTTTTAGCTTCTTGCCTGTTTGATAAACATAAACACTATCTTGTTTAGGTGTGTATGTACCGTCTTCGTTTTTGTCAACTATCCCTTTCCTTTTTAGGTAATCGTAACCATCTTGGTATCTGCTGTCAAATTCTTCAGGTGTCATTGCCGGTGCGGATATAATCGATTCATACTCCGCTTTAGCCTTTGCCTTTTCCCTTATTTTCTTTTCTTTGTCTTTCTGCTTTGTATAGTCTAATCTCGCAGCGGACACGTTAGATTTTGGGGCTGGTTGCGGGAATGGCACGCCTGTATCAATACCTGTCCCTGTAGTTTCATCAACATTCCAATATGTGCCTGTTTCACCGTTTTTAATCGTTTTGAGTTTTGCTCTATCCCTGCCCTCTTTTATTGTTTCCGCTGTGTTTTGGTTTATTAAATCATAGTAAGGGTTTCTTTGCATTAAATTTAATTTTTCCGGTTTCATCATAGCAACATCCGATTTAGCTTGACCTAATACAGTCCCAAGCTTTCTTAATACATCAGCATCGGCATATCTGTTTAATATCGTTGGCATAACTTTATCCGCAAATTGCGTATAGTTTTGTTTTGCTTTAAGATATGTATCTTGTGGGCTAAGCTGCCTTGTTTGTGGCTCCGGTATTGTTACATTTGCCGATTGTGGCAATTGCAAAGTATTCGGTAGTATAGGCTGTGATAAAACATTAGACGCATCTGTATTTACATTCGGAACATTTAATTGCAACGGATTTGATATTGTCGGTTGAAACGGATTTGTTACCTGACCTGTAAGCTCCGTTCCTGCTATTGATTGGTTTTGTTTGTATTCGTTAAAAGCGTCGCCGATAGCCTTGAACATATCCTCTTGCTGCTTCTCTTTCTCCAACTTTGTTAATGCGTTGGCAAGCTTATCAAGACCAAGATTATAGTTTATTTTCCTTAGCGATTTCGCAATTCCCATTTTTTACCCCTTAGTTTTTGTCGGGTGCAGACCAACTGCTTTCGGTAAACCCGGTATTCCGCCAAGTGCTGCTGCTGTCCCGCCCAAAGTCTTAATTATGCCTAAAGCATCGTCTAGCCAGGTGTCATCGGACAGGCTTTGCAATAACGACGATTGAAGCCTTGCGGAATTTCCTAAACCTGCTAATACATTCCGGTTGTTTGCAAGCCCTATATTTGCACCAAGTGAAGTTGTTTTTATGTTTTGGTTGTTAAATAGCTCTTGTAATTTCGCAAGTGTATTAGCTCTATTGATTCCAAGCTGTGTTAATGCGACATCTTTCTGTTTGTTTAAGTCAGATACGGCGTTTGATTGAACTGTATCAATTGCCGAACCGCCCGTAACTCCTCTACTTGCTAATGAACTTACTGCATTTTGTCCGGCGTTCGCCGTTGCGTCGGCTGTACTTTTTGTAATTAAATCACCCTGCGAGCTAAAAGCGTTATTAAGATTGTTCGCAATATCGTTATAACTAAACTGATTCGTATAATTACTAAACGGATTTGTAATATTATACTTGCCCGCCCTTAAATCACCACTAAAACCTCTTTGTGCGTTTAATTGCCTTTCGGCTGCTTTTTCTCTGTCAGAAGAACCCGCCATTTTATTTCCTCATAAAAGTTTTGTAAGTAAAAACATTATTCCGCCTGCAATAAACGAAATAAATATGTATAACCAATTTGCCTCTTTTTTTACAATTTCAATATATTTGGGAATTTTTATCTTTATTGTGTCCGGCATCACAGTATAATCTTTATGGTTTATTTTGAAAAACCATTGTGTATTTTTTATTGTGTCAAGTACTGCATCCCATTGTATGCTGATTGTGGCTTGCGTTTTGATTGTATCTTTGCCGGAGATAACAGTACTGTCGGCTGATGAAACTATATGATAATCTTTTTCGTCTTTTATTACATCCGAAATTTTACCCTTTAGGTAAATTTTTTTTATCCTTTCGATGTATTTTGTTTCACCTTTAATATAAACCGTGTCGGTAAGCGATTCGCTCTTGCCCCTATAATAAGCATTTTGAATATCTTTTTCAACTCTGTTTAAGTATGGGATTATATAAAATATATAAAATGCTGCTACTGCAACAAGAACAACACCCGCCGTAATAAATACAGTTTTCATTATTCGAGCAAATGGGTCTTAGCCGGCGTTTGAATACCTCTTGTCGATTGATTCCATTGCTTTAACATTTCCTTAAAGAACGTTCCGGCGAACCCTAAAAGAAACATTATCCAGAAATTTAAGTCAGGAGTTGCCATATAATTATAAATTGTAGCAACTACAAATGACAATATCGGCACAATGAATGTAACTATCATTGAACCCCCAAATGCTGTACTTGTTGTTATTTTTTTCAAGAAATTAACCAATGCTGTTGCTAAATATACTATAATCGGGATAAACAAGGCTACCAAATCTTGCGGGTTACCTAATACTATGCCTAAAAACAGTACTATTGCTAATATTGCTGAAATCATTTTATTCTCCTTCTTTTGTTAGTATTTTCTCCATTGAGATTTTATCATCAAAAACTTTTTCAAAACCAAGCTTATTGAACAGTTCTTCGTTCCATTTGTCTGTAAAACATTGTACAACCATTATACCATTATTGGTTTTCTGCAATTCGTTAATCATTTCATCATAAAGCTTTTTACTTGCAATCGGACTTTCGGAAATAAATGGTGAAATCTGTACTGTCGGTTTAATTATTGCAAATGCTATAATTTCGCTTCCCCTTTCAACTACAAGAATAAGTTCTCTTGTAGCAATCTCTATATTGTGTTTTTCTGCAAGCTTATAAATTTGTTCAAAATCTTCGTCCTTTGCTTTACGTACTATCATTTTTCTATAAATTCCCCATCCAATTTGACATACTCTTTATACGTTCCGTCTTCCTGCTTAACAAAATATCTCGAAAACTCTGAAACGTCTTTTGGGTTCGGAAGCTTGTCAACTTTCTTGCCGGATATTTCCGACATCCTTTTATTTATTAAATTCAACTCCGCATCAAGCCCGTGTATGCCGGGAAATGTATTATGTCGCATTAGTTACTCCGTGTCTTCCAATTGGAACGGTTTTAATCAATAATTTTGCCGAAGTTATTATAAATGTCTTAAATTCACCCGCTATTTTTACGTAATAATCTATTACGTCCCCAATATCAAGTGGCAATTTCCTTACAATACGTTTATTGCCTTTTTTTACTATTATCGGCTCTGTGTTGCTGTAATTCATTGTATCGTCTCTCCGGTAGTATAATGTTACAGTTGCATCTTCGTCAAAATTATAGTCCATTACAAAATAACCAAGTATTATTCTATCATTTGATAATTTTGTCCTCTTATCGAGCCTTACCGGTGTCGTTTTTATTTCTACTTTTATTTTATGTCCGTTATCGTTCAATTTTAATTCCCAAAGTTATTATAAGGGGGTACGGCTGTTTTTGTAGCTTTCGGATGCACACCTCTAAATTGTGAGCGATAAAAGTTTACTTTACCCGTCGCCTGATACTTATCTTGGATTAAACTATAAGTTGTATCTGGAACATCGGCATAATAAGACCAGCCGTTGTTTTCTTGCGTTAAGATAAAGAACGGATGCTTTAATTTTGTTAATGCTCTACGTCTTCCCGATAACGTTCCATCAGTTCTTAATGTATCATTATGATTGGGAACTTCGTATCTTAATATACTCATTGCTACTGATTCTTCATTTAGATAATCTTTATCAAATCGTTTAACAAGTATTGAATCAATATTATGTACTAAATCATCTGCATAAATTGCTCCATTATACAAATAATATCTTCTATTCCCATAAGTAAAAGGGGCTACTTCATTAAATTCGCTCATATGAAGAACTACTGCTGAATCAATATTGCCGTAAGTAGTATCTTTGGTAAAAACTTTATAATCAATCGCTGCATTATTGCAATAAATATTTGTTGCAGGATTCTGCCTATCTTCTATCGTACAAGATTTATATCTATACTTCCAAAACAAAGAATCAGTTGTATTTATTAAATCAGTTCTTAATAAATAATTATAATAACCATAAGTAATATTATTGACCCATCCACAACCTGCATCATATAGTCTGTCAATTCCTACAAGACTCCTATCTTTGTTGTACCAACATATTCCACTTGGAGCTTTCGGTATCCCCATAAACTTTATCTCACCATTACTTTTTATAGATGTTGAAGTATCTACATCTCTTAGTACCTTATACCAATAGTTTCCACTTACATAAAAATTATTTGGTAATGGGAAGCTATAATCTTGGCTTAAAGAAGTAATAATTCCTTCCCCAAGATACTGCATATTATTTGTATCTAATCCAACATAGAATCTTAAACTATCAAGATGTAAACTATTAGTACAAGTTATAGTTGCTATTCGATTAACTACTTTTACAGTGTCTATACTAAGTTGAGTATCGCCTATTATATTAACAC
>Ga0256831_1000386_pt1 | contig 22912 bp, 21 predicted proteins | sample 132544metaG_FD_189087 | JGI IMG/M metagenome (GOLD analysis project Ga0256831, IMG submission 189087) | Hydrothermal vent microbial communities from Lau Basin, Pacific Ocean - 132-544 | ecosystem: Environmental > Aquatic > Marine > Hydrothermal vents | place: Pacific Ocean: Lau Basin | collected... | reverse complement strand
GTTAATATCAGTAAAAATATTCCCTATGTTGATGTTGAGTATAAAAATAATATTATTCGTATTGAACGAGTGCAAAATAGTAAGCATGTACTTAAAGGAGGGTTCACCAAGACTTCTAGAAATTGCCCGCCTTTTTGTATTCAACCCATTGAAGTGGCTCCGGGTGTACAAACAGTAGGTGAGCTTGAAGTGGTTAATTTTATTGCCAGAGATCTAAAACAAGGCACAGGATTATTAATTGATGCCAGAACAAAAGGCTGGCATAAAAAAGGAACCATCCCGGGTTCTATTAATATTCCTTTCACGGTGTTAGCCAAAGATGAAAGTGATGAAGACTTTATTGCTGCAATGACATTGCTTGGAGCAAAAAGAAAATCAACATCAGCTGATGATGATAGCTTTTGGAGCTGGGCTTCAGATGATGATGATAAAAAAAATAAGAATTGGGATTTTTCTCAGGCAAAAAATCTAATTCTATGGTGTAACGGTATGTGGTGCGGGCAATCTCCCCGAGCAATTAAAAGCTTACTAAAACATGGTTATCCAGCAAGTAAAATCCACTATTACCGTGGTGGTATGCAAGATTGGTTAATTTTAGGTTTAACTGTCGTTAAACCGTAATAGATTTATGCTCTAATAAGTAATAGAATATTGCCAAGAGTTTTAGAGCAGGTTTTTATATGCTCATGAGTATAACTCTTGATAAAAGTGATAAAAGCATGAGCTTTATTATAACAAAGTAGGAGGATGTAAATGGCCGAGTTATTCGATGATGAGTGGATGAAATCTTTTCAAGCTATCTGGAATGCCGATCCAGGATTAAAAGACGCACTGGCTGAAATTGGTTTTAACTCAGTAATTGGTTATGGTGTACCGAGTGAAGATGACCCTCGTGGTTTTATCGATGTACAAAACGGTGAAGTCATTGCTGCTGGTGCATATGGTGGTGAAGAATTAAGCTGGGATATTCGAGCGGATGAAAAAAACTGGGAAAAATGGTTGAGTAAGGGTATTGGTATGGCTGGTATGGGCATGGCTGTTACTACCGGTAAAATGAAATTTAAAACTGGCGATTTTAAAGCCATGATTAAAGATCCTAGAATGGCAGGCCCTTTTGTTAAAAGTTTTGAAGCAATGGGACAAGTTTAATTCTTGCTTTAATACTATTATCATGATTATGAAGAAGTGAATGATAATGGTTCACTTCTTCAACATGAGTCTTTCTTTGTCTACAAAATATAAATGATGATTGTTTAGTCAAAACAAAGTACAATGGCTGGTTTTCCCTAATCCCGTCCTTTGAGGCCATTGTTAATGTCATCTGCTCCCAGTTTCACAGCGTCCAGTTCTATAGATAGTTCCACTGATTTATCGTTTGATTCCCTTGATTTGTTGCCAGCTGTTTTAAAAGCGGTTCATGACTCTGGTTATACAATACCTTCTGAAATTCAGGCTCAAAGTATTCCTCACCTCCTTGCAGGTAAAGATATTATTGGTCAAGCACAGACTGGAACAGGTAAAACCGCAGCGTTTGCACTACCCATATTATGCAATATTGAACTGAGCTTAAAGCGTACTCAAGTACTGGTATTAGCACCGACTCGTGAATTAGCGATTCAAGTAGCGGAAGCCTTTCAGACTTATGCCAAACATCTTCCTAAGATAAATATTGTTCCTGTTTATGGTGGTGCACCTTATAGTGAACAATTACGAGGCTTGAAAAAAGGTGCTCATATTGTTGTTGGTACACCGGGCCGGGTGATGGATCATATCCGTAAAGGGTCTTTAAATATAAAAAACTTACACACATTAGTGCTGGATGAAGCGGATGAAATGCTTCGCATGGGCTTTATTGATGATGTGGAATGGGTGTTAGAGCAAACCCCTGATTCTCGCCAAATTGCGTTATTTTCTGCCACGATGCCTACGGTTATACGTCGCATTGCACAGAAGTATCTGGTTGAGCCTGAGATGATTAAGGTTGCCTCTAAGACAATGACGGCAGCAACGATTAAGCAACGCTATTGGCGCGTGTATGGTGCGAGCAAATTAGATGCTTTAACACGAATTTTAGAGCTTGAAGATCACGATGCGATGCTGGTGTTTGTGAATACTAAAAATATGACCTTGGAACTAGCAGAGCAATTGCAGAGCCGAGGTTTTGCTTGTGAAGCACTTAATGGTGATATTCCACAAAATGGCCGTGAGCGTATTGTTGAGCGTCTTAAGCGTGGTCGTCTGGATGTGTTAATTGCTACAGATGTTGTGGCTCGTGGTCTTGATGTGCAACGTATTAGTCATGTGGTTAATTATGATGCCCCCCGTGATAATGAATCTTATGTGCACCGTATCGGGCGTACTGGGCGAGCAGGCCGTTCTGGTGATGCCATTTTATTTGTTTCCAGACGTGAGACTCGCTTATTAAAATCAATTGAACGCACGACCAAGCAAGCCATTATCGAAATGGAAATTCCTTCCATTAAAAAAATTAATGAGTTGCGTATCCAGCGCTACAAAAAAACCATTCTAACGACCATAGAAAAGCTTAAAAACTCAAAAAACTATGATATTTTCTCTAACTTAATTAATGAGTTACATGAAGAAGAAAGTGTCGATACGGTTGATATTGCTGCTGCTTTGGCACATATGTCAAATAACAATAAGTCGTTTCTTTTAAATGAGTCTGAGTTTAAACATCTAAAGGAAAAGCGTTCTTTTAATGATTCTTTTGCTGACCAAGGGCCTCGCAAAAAGAGAGAGCGAGGTGATAGAAAAGCAAAAGAGGCTCCAGGATTAAGAGCGGCACCGTTAAAGGATATGCCAGATGTTTCTATGAAGCGTTTTCGGGTTGAAGTTGGCTATGATCATGGTGTTAAACCGGGTAATATTGTTGGTGCTATTGCCAATGAAGCCGGTCTGGATAGCAAAATGATTGGCCAGATAGAAATTTTTGATGACTATTCTGTTGTTGATTTGCCTGACGGCATGCCCAAAGATGTGTTTCAGGATTTACAAAAAGCGTGGGTCTGTCAACAGCAATTAAAAATAAGTATGTTTTCGGGTGCACAAGCTAAAAGTGGCAAGTCATGGAATAAAAAAGGTAAGGGTAGAAAGGGTAATAATCGTGCTCATCAACAGCGTAAGCGCAAAGCAGACTAGGTTTTCTATTTAGGGCTTTTTATGTAAAATCTGTTCATAAAACACAATGGTGCGATGGCCTTTATCGCATCACTAAATTTAAAATATAGACTGTGTTCTAACCTATTTTAAAAAATATTATCATCTTCTCCAGATAAAATAGATTGAGTATGTTCTTTTCTTATCTGTTTTCTTTTAAGTAGCTTCTGTTGTGCGGCATCAGGTAAATCAGTTAATAAAAAAATATGTTTTTCAAGTAGAATATCAATCACATCTTCAAGCACACGAATAAAGTTTGAATCCGATTGGTTCAGTAAATGATTGCTATATTCACTTAATTCATCGCTTTCTAGAAAATCAATGACCTCTTTACTATTGGCCGGCAACTCCTCTTGGCCATTTTCTTGCATAGTATTAAAAATAGCCACTATTTGGTGCTTGTGGTTTCGCGTGATGAAAGGCATAAACTATATCCTGATTTTCTGTGATATGGATGTTGCTTTTTTAAATCCAATGTTTTTAGAACTTGTGTTTTGATAGCTAATATTTTTAGAATTAAGCTTTTTAAAACAAAGGTTATTTTGTTTGGATTTAAGCGTAATAGTATCTTGTGTTTTTTAATATAGCATATAGAATGCATTTAACGACTTAATTTATTAGCTTGTATGTTAATTTGTGAAGCTCTTCTTGAAATAATAATGATAAAAACCAATGACAAAAAAAATTAATACGACATTATCAGATCTAGCCAGTGGTTTGGTTGATGATTATGACTCGCAAGTGTATTGTGAAAAATGTCTGGATGATCCTTTATTAGAATGCTTACTTATTATTACCAAACTGCATCATAGTCCAAGAACAGCAGATGAGCTGGTTGCAGGCCTCCCTCTTATTAATGATAAGTTAACACCCGAACTATTCGTTCGGGCAACAAAACGTGCTAATTTAGAAAGCAAAATTGTTTATCGGTCAATTAAACGCATCCCTGCTTTAGTTCTACCTGTTATTTTAGTGCTTGAAGATAATCAGGCCTGCATCTTGGAAGAAATTGATCTAAAGAATAATAAAGTAAAAATTATTCAACCTTTAGCAGATGAACATACCGTATTATCGCTTCCTATTGAAGACTTAGAAGAAATTTATTCAGGCTATGCTTTTTTTATAAGTGAAGAGTTTAAGTTTGATTCTCGCTCACCAGAAGTATTGCTAACGCATAAAAAACACTGGTTTTGGGGGACAATTTGGAACTCAGCAGCAATATATCGGGATGTCTTACTGGCCTCTTTATTTATTAACTTATTTGTTATTGCCAATCCATTATTTGTGATGAATATTTATGATCGGGTCGTGCCTAATAATGCTATTGAAACATTATGGGTTATGGCAGCTGGTGTGAGTATTGTTTTCTTGTTTGACTACATTTTAAAAATAGTCCGAAGTCATTTTTTGGAAACGGCAGGAAAAAAAGCAGATATTATCCTTTCGGCTCTTATCTTTGAAAAAGTCATGTCTTTAAAAATGGAAGTTATGCCAGAATCCGTAGGTGCTTTTTCAAGTAACTTAAAAGAGTTTGATTCGGTACGAAATTTCTTAACCTCGGTTACTATGACTACCTTTATTGATCTACCCTTTTTTGCCTTATTTATGATCACCATTTCCTATGTGGCGGGGCAGTTGGTTTTAATTCCTATTGCAGCGGTGTTAATTATCTTAGTTTATGGTTTTCTTGTACATTTTCCTTTGCGTAAAGTTGTGGAAAGCACCTATCGAGCCAATGCTCAAAAAAGTGCGACTTTGATTGAAAGTCTTAGCAGTGTTGAAACGATTAAAGCCTTTAATGCAGAAGGTTTGATGCAAAGACGTTGGGAGCAAGCCGGTGGTTTTATTGCTAAACAAGGTGTCAAAGCACGTACCTTATCCAATTCTATTAATTTTACCTCAGCATTTGTTCAGCAAATGGCAACGGTTGTTACGATTATTTTTGGTGTCTATTTAATTGCCGAAAACGAGTTAACTATGGGCGCACTGATTGCTACCGTTATGCTCTCTTCTCGTGCGATTCAGCCTATGGCTCAAGTGGCAAATCTTACCGCTAATTATCAACAAACCAAAACGGCTTTATCATCATTAAATGATATTATGTCGATGCCTGTAGAACGTGATGATAGTAAGTCCTATATCCATAGAGCCACGTTTAAGGGAAGTTTAGAATTTAAAAATGTCAGCTTTAGTTATCCTGGACAAGAAGATAAAGCCTTATCTGACATTTCTTTAAAAATTAATGCGGGTGAGAAAGTGGCCTTTATTGGTCGCATTGGCTCAGGAAAAACAACCTTAGAAAAATTAATTATGGGGCTTTATTCACCTACCGAAGGCTCAGTAAAAATTGATGATCTCGATATACAACAAATTGATCCAGCCAACTTAAGGCGTAATATTGGTTATGTACCTCAGGATATTAACTTGTTTCATGGCACCATTAAAGAAAATATTGCCCTTAAAGCACCTTATGTACCAAGCACTGAAATTATTCGAGTTGCTACTGTTTCAGGTGTTGATCATTTTGTGAACAAACATCCTTCTGGTTTTGATATGAGGATAGGAGAACGAGGCGAAGGTCTTTCTGGAGGACAAAGGCAAAGTGTTGCTATTGCTCGTGCTTTGGTCATGTCGCCACCTATTTTATTAATGGATGAACCCAGTAATTCAATGGATAATGCCACAGAGGCAGAGCTATTGGCTAATATACAATCTGAAATTAAAGACCGTACTTTTATTTTAGTAACCCACCGAGCATCACTATTAAAATTGGTTGATCGAATTGTTGTGGTAGAACAAGGTACTATTGTTGCTGATGGACCCAAGGAACAGGTTCTGGAAGCTTTAAAACAGGGTAAAATAAATGTCAGACAATGATCAGTTAATAGAAAAAATAGCCACTGCTGATGGCGTACCACAAGATAAACAAGAGTCCAATGCTAAGGATCAGAAAAAGCAGCAGAAAAATTTAAGTGCGGGTTTGGAAATAGAAGATTTAGATTTTATTCGTAGCACCAGTGCCGCTATGCTGGAACAAACACCTAAAAAATCTCGTCTCTTGCTCTATCTTATTGTCATTATGCTTTCTATTTTGATTTATTGGGCCAAAAATGCACCACTTGATGAAATTTCACGAGGTGAGGGTAAGGTGATCCCTTCCCATGAAGTTCAGATTGTACAAAACCTTGAAGGTGGTATTGTTTCTGAAATCCTTATTAGAGAAGGCGATAAGGTTAAAAAAGGTCAGGTCTTATTAAAAATTGATGATACCAATTTTGAAGCCTCTTTTATGGAAAGTCGTCTGCGTTATCTTGAACTTATAGCAAAAGCAGCTCGTCTTACGGCAGAGGCACAAGCATTTAATTCATTTAATATCCCTGAAATGGTTATTTCTGAGGCACCTGATTTAGCTCGAAATGAACAAGCCCTTTTTAATGCTCATAAACGTCGATTAGAAAGCAATCAAAATGTACTTAAGAATCAAGTGGAGCAGAATGAGCAGGAAGTACGAGAAGCACAGTCAAAATTACAACAAATAAAACGCAGCTATGCGTTGGCCTTAAAAGAGCTAAAGATCATTAAACCCTTACTAAAAGCGGGAGCAGTTTCTGAGGTTGATCTTATTAAACGAGAACGCCAAGTTAATGAATTACAAGGGGAACTTGATGCGGTTAAATTATCTATTCCCCGTTTGCAATCCAATATTAGTGAGTCTAATAATAAAATTAAAGAACTTAATATTCGCTCACAAAGTGAGGCAAGAGAAGAACTCAATGATGTGTCTGCAGAAATTCCTCGCATTTTAGAATCAATTGATTCACTTGAGGATAAAGTGCATAGAACCAGTGTTCGTTCTCCTGTACACGGTACAATTAAGCAACTGTTTGTTAATACCATAAATGGCGTTGTGCAACCGGGCATGGACTTGGTTGAAATTGTACCACTGGATGACGTCTTAATTGTAGAAGCAAAAGTTAGACCCTCTGACATTGCCTATTTACATCCAGGTTTAAAAGCCATTGTAAAATTCACTTCGTATGATTTTGGTATTTATGGTGGTTTAGAAGCTAAGGTGGTACATATTAGTGCAGACTCAATCACTAGTGAAAAGGGTGATAGTTACTATATGGTTAAGGTGCAAACATTAAAAAATTATTTGGGTGATAGGAAAGGTAAGCTGCCTATTATTCCTGGAATGATTGCGCAGGTTGATATTTTAACGGGTAAGAAAACGGTTATGGATTATCTACTCAAGCCCATTTTAAAAGCCAAACAAAATGCTTTAAATGAAAAATAAGAATATGAATTATAAATTACTTGAGCAATCTATGCTTTTTGCTTGATTATAAAGGAAAAACTGATAAAATATGATCTATATCAAAGATGCCTCCATCAGTTTGTTAGGTGTAAGTCAAATATAAAAGGAATTTCGAAGTGAAAATCTTAAATTTTATTAATGTGCCCCCTGCTAGAAAGTGGAATGCTTCACTATTGTTTACAGGTGGTGTTATCGCTTTATTAATAAGCCCATTGGCACAGGCAGTGACCCTAGCTCAAGCAACCGAGCAGGCCATTACGACTAATCCTCAAGTGTTAGAACAACTGAATCAAAAACTCTCCAGAGATGCTGAAATACGTCAGGCCAAAGCGGGTTATTTACCGACTATTGATATCAGTGCAGGCTATGGTACCGAAACCTCAGACAACGGTTCGACACGCAGTACTCATTTTGGTCATTCACGCAGTATGAACCGTCAAGAAGCTGAAATTGTGCTACGCCAAATGCTCTTTGATGGCTTTGAAACGTCTAGTGAAACTCAACGACATACTTATCGTTCACAATCAGCGCAATATCAATTGGTTAATCTATCGCAAGAAATTTCTATTGCTGCTATTACCGCCTTTATCAATGTCTTAAGAACCCAAAAATTAGTCAAATACGCAGAAGATAATGTCGCTATTCATGAAAAAATACACGATCAAGTTGAACTGCGTTCAAAAATGGGTGCTGACAGTCAAGGCTCATTAAGCCAAATTGTGGGTCGTTTAAATCTTGCTTACTCGAATCTGGAAGCCAGAAAAAATGATCTCAAAGATGCTCTAACAGACTATGAAAAAGTCATTGGTGAGAAACCTAAAGAGGCTTTAGAAGAAGCGACCTTTGATTTGCCTTTGCCAAAAACCTACGAAGAAACTTTAGAGAAAGCGTTAGCAAATCATCCAGCTATCAAAGCCGCTCAGGCCGATATTAATGCGGTAGAAATGCAAAGAGAAACCTCAAAAAGCAATTATTATCCTGATGTTGAATTACAATTAGGCAGTGAATGGGCGGATAACCAAAATGGTGTTAGAGGCCATGACAATGGTCACTATGCCATGTTGAATGTACGCTATAACCTCTATCAGGGTGGTGCAGATAAAGCGCGTGCAACTAAGGATGCGCATCTTATTAATGAAGCTCGTAGAAGAAAAGAAGTGACCACTCGCAATGTCGTTAAAGCAGTGGATATTGCTTGGGATGCCTATGAGTCATCCAGCAAACGTGTGGATTTTTTACAAAAATATGTCGACTCTACCGTTAAAACACGCAATGCGTATGAACAACAGTTTCGCATTGGTGAGCGTACCTTGCTTGATTTACTGAATACTGAAAATGAAATATTTTCAGCTCACTCAGAAAATATTAAAAATTACTACGAAAATATTCTTGCTGAATATCGTGTTCTGGATTCTATGGGGGCTTTATTACATGAATTGCAACTTTCTGTGATTGATAAAAAAAATGAGCCGTATACAGAGCAATAACACGCTTCTTTGAATCTATTATAGTGAGCATTATGCTCTTAGCTTAAAATAGGTGGGATCTTTATTATGAATATTATTGTGTTCTCAAAAAATAAAGAAATAATAAAGCATCTTAATGAAGCGCTTTCTCTGAGTGATTATACTGTACAGAGCTTTACCTCAGAGGAGTTGCTAAGCGCTTTTATTGGTAGTGAAACACTTGTTAATTTAATCTACCATCTTGGGCAAGCTGACGATGAAGAGGCTTTGAAGTCCCTTCAGCTTAATTTCAGAGATAAACTTAATACCTTGGTTTTAAGCAACACTCCTCATCCTGAACAAGGGATCCGTTTACTGGGTTATAATATTCGAGGTTATGCCAATACGTTTCTAGAGCATGATAAATTAGTAACCGCATTGAGTGTGATACAACAAGGTGAAATATGGGCTGGTGCTTCCTTGATCCAACACATGCTACATAATGTTACCCAAAAAAATCAACACATAGTTAAGACCTCAGAAAAAAATAAAGACAATTTTCTTGCTCAGCTTACTGCACGGGAACAGGAAATTGCTAAAAAAGTTCATTTAGGTAAACAGAATAAAATTATTGCAGATGAACTGTCCATAACAGAGCGAACCGTTAAGGCTCACCTTAGCACTATTTATAAAAAACTGAATATTAAAAATCGTTTAGAATTAAGTTTAAAATTTTAAATAAGGGGCATTTTTAGGATAGGTTATTGTGGTAATGTACCATGTGGCAAACAGTGATCCCTGTCTCGATTTCTTGGAACCCAAGTTTTTGATAAAAGTGTATGAGTCGTTTTAATCGTTCAGGATTTGTTCTACCACCTAAAGGTCTTGCGGTAACATAAACATCTTTATTGTAAGTATTTGCTAGTGTGATAAATTGTTTGATTAATTGACTGCCTATTCCTTGGTTTCTATAAGAGGCAGGAATAATAATTTTATCTATTTTTAAGCCCTTTTCTATTTCTGTAAATTTAAGTTCAATCGTTTCATTGTTTATTGACCATTTTAATTCGCCAACCATTGCACCAATTTCACATCTCATATTATTTACTTTTACTCATTTTTCTTTATTTGTTATAAATCTTGAATTATTTTTCCAGAATCTATGATAAGGATTTTATCTGATACCTTTTCTGAAAAAGCTGTCTCACTACAAGTAAAAAAAACGGTTTTATTTCTTCTTTTTAACTCTTGCATGAGTTGTTCAAATTCTTTATATGATGATTGCTCAAGCCCCTTTAATGGCTCTTCCCAGACTAATAAGTCAAAAGGCTCGAGCATTGCTAAACCCAATGACAACATTTTTTTCTTAATTAGTGATAGATCACTGATTTTGGTTTCCATGGGGACATCAATACCCGCAGAAGCTAATGCGGTAAAACTCTTTTTTAGAAATTGGCTATCCATACGCCATTGTGCATAAAGTTCATTGACTGTGCTGGTGGAATTACGTGCAGCGGCTAATACATGATCGGCAATTGTTAGGTTGTCAAATAGGTAGTCTTCTTGGGCAACACAGCTAAGCCCCTGTTTCTTTCGTTGGCAAGGATTTAATGGCACCATATCAAGGGAATTAAATAGTATTTTTCCATGATCTGGTACAAGGTGGCCTGAAATAAGGTTGATAAGTGTTGTTTTACCCGCACCATGTTTGGTGCTACTAAGAGCCACAATGCTATTTCTTTCTATGTTAAATTCAACGCTGTCTATGGCAACTTTTTGTCCAAAAGTACGTTTAAGATCTATGATTTCTAACATGATAGTAAACCTTATTATGCGATGCTGTTAAAATAATTTTTGAGTTTCATAAGAAGTATTTTCTCTAAAAAATCTTCATCTAATAATAATAAAATAGTGTAGTTATACTGGGATAGTTGAGGTAACCAAATGAGTTTTTTCTTACTTCCTTTATATGAAAATTTCATTCTAAACATAGTATTCTGGCTGGCTACATCAAATTCCCCTAGAATATTTTTGCTATTTTGTAAGGTTTGATTAAATAAGACATTAAGCGTTTCGATATCCTGTGGACTAAAATCATTAATAGATGAGCCAATGAGCTTATGCTTGGTGCTATCAATAATTGCAATTCCTTGGCAACCATGACAATTATGAAATCGAGTCAATAGTTGTTCTATTAAGTCGTCATTTTGGCTATTCGGTGTTCTTTGCTGACTGGATTTTTCTTGGTAGTTGTGAGTTTTAGCTAACTTGCTAATAGTGTCCTGTTGGCTGTTTTTAGTAACTGACTTTAAGGGGGTTGTTGCTGAGGGCGGAATATGAGGCTGTTCATGAATAAACGCTTCGATAAATTTAATAGCATTTTCTGCTGATAAATGTTCTGTTTTTTCTATAAAATTATTGATATTGCCTTCTTGTTGACAGGCATAACAATGCCATGTTTGCTTGCTTGGATAGACTAGAAAGCTTTCTTCCTCGTCATAGCACAAAGGACAATAGCCACTTAATAAAGAACCATTTTTTTCCAAAGGTACATGGAGTTGAATGACATTTAAAAAGTTACTTTCGCTCAACACCAATGTTTTTTTTTCTAACGGGATCATTTAAGTGTTATTTCTCGTTAGCTAAGTTCAGTAACAAATTTGGGCATGAGCTTTTTCATGGTCATTTTAGCTAAGGCTTGATTACCATCTTTTTCAAGTACAGCAATCAGGTGTAAGTGAGGTTCACTATCAACACCGGAGCATAGAATGATAATAATACCGTTAGGGGTGTTTAAAATCATTTCAGTTGTGGCTTCCAAACCCACTTTTTCAGAGGCTTCGTGAGCACCTCTAAAGATGTCATTAAAGGTCGCCGATGCAAGCTCAAGATCGGTACTCTCATCAGCACTATCAGAAATTAGTAATTCACCTGTAAAGTCCATTAATCCTGAACTTTTATAACCTTTAATACCTCGTAATTCACTTAGAATGGTTTCGATACTCATTACTAGCCCTCTTAATTCAAATATAATTTCTAATGGTTATTGCTTTTTTAAGTTTGATTATTACTAATTCACTTATTATTTACAAGTGAATTAAGTCACATTTATTATTCACTGTCTATATTAATATATATCAAAATATTAAATTAGTATAGTTTTTGCGTAGCTGATCTTATGGAATAAAATTTCTACTCAGTTTTTATTCTATTAAACGAATTTCTTTGGCCGTTTGTTCACCAATAAGGGCTTTATCAAGAGAAGAAGGTATCTCAAAGGTATTTTTATTTATTGGAATTCGTCCCCCCATAATTTCAGCATAAGTTTGAGGATAAAGGGGAGAGAGATCAGGCTCTGCAAAACCATAAGGATAAATAGGCTCGTTAGTTGCTAAGTTGTATTTATCTGTTGCTCCTAAGGTATGTAATAACTCATGGGTCATAATAAAGAGGTTGCTGCCTTTTTGTCTTTTATCTGCAAATAAATTAATGATTGCCATGTGTCCTTTTTTTAGACCAGTGGAATGTTTTATTTTAGGAGATTTTTTAGGATCATAATAAAGGGCAAATAATTGTATTTCTGGTTTAGGCCCTTGGTATTCATCACGAGTAAATGCCCAATAGCGCAATTTTAAACTCCATAGCATAATGTCAAAAGCATTGCCCTGTACGGGGATTTTAGGTGGTAACTCGTTAACAATTGCTGATAGGTCAATATCAATCGGCTCACTTAAAGAGACATTATAATGTTCTAGTTCCTCACTTAGAAAGCGATTGATGGCAGAAAAATTATCCTTAGTAAGATCATCAATATAAGCAGTACTGATGGGTGAGTGATCGCCATTAATAGGATAAACAACCACTCGTAATGTATGAGACCAATCTGTTATTCGCCTGTCGCTCACTAAGGTACCAACTGAAATAATGAGCAAAAGAAGTAGCAAAATAAAAATTCGCAAGTGTTTATGCATCTGTATGACCTATCGTATTCTTTTTATTAAGATTTTTTACTTAAAATATCAACTGCTTTTGTTACGACCATATCAGAGGTGACATTAACCGAGGTACGTGCCATATCTAAAATTCGATCAACGGCAACAATGATGGCTAAATACTCTACGGACAGACCAATTTCATTGAGAATAACGACCATCATGACTAACGATGCGCTAGGTAGTGCTGCGACACCGACACTCAGTGCTACTACTGTAATACCAAGTAGTAGCTGATCGCCAAAGCTAAGCACTACACCGGATAAATTAGCAATATACATAACGGCAATGGTTAGGTAAGCGGCAGTACCATCCATAGAAACAGTGGCTCCCAGTGGTAAGACAAAAGCTGCACTTTCTTTGCTAACGCCCCCTTTTTCCTGAGCCACTTTCATGCTGACTGGCAAGGTAGCGGCACTTGAGGCAGTTGAAAAAGCCATTAAGGGAACTTCTCTAATGGCGTTTAAATAGGTGTAAGGATTTATTTTAGTGGCTAAGGATAAAACAGTGGGGAGGGTGATTGTGCCATGAATAATGAGGACACCTAAGACAAGTAATATGTATTTCCATAAACCGATAATGACATCAATACCTTGCACTGCAACCACATAGCTAATTAAGCTAAATACACCAATCGGTGTTAATTTAATAACCCATTCAGCGATTTTTAACATAGCATTGGTCAGTGCAGTAGAAAAATTAAGTAATAATTGATGTTCTTTTTTGTCTAGAAATAAGGTAGCAATGCCTAACAGGATACCAAAAATAATTACCTTCATTAGGTCACCACTGGCTAGAGCCTTAAAAATATTGGTTGGAATAAAACTTAATAACATAGCTTGTGCAGAAAACTCGGCAACTTCGGATGCTTTTTTGTATTCTAGTCCTTGTGATGAGATGACTTCACCAATATTAAAGACATTCATGGCAATAATGGCGAGTAAAACAGACAGAGCAGTGGTAAGCACGTAGAGGAAAATAGTTTTCAAACCAATATTTTTGAGTTGTTCAAGTGTGCCTAAACCGGATACGGCAGAAAATATAGAAGCGAATACCAGAGGGACGACTAACATTTTTAATAAGCTGACAAAGGCCGCACCCAGCACTTTTTGCTGTAAGGCAATTTCTGGTAAGATAATTCCAAAGGTGATACCGGATATGATGGCGAACATGACTAAAGTATTTAAACTTGAGTGTTGTTTAATAAATTGAAACATTACTAATCCTTATCTATCTGATTCTGGGAAATAATTTCTTCCAGTATTTCAACGGCATCGTTAACAAAGTTTGGGCATCGTGATTGGCTTAAACCTTGTTCTTTTGCGTATAAAAAGCCCTCTGTTGTACTGATATCACAGGCTAAGAGATCACGACATTGGCAAGAGCCATTTTTTTGCTCGAATTTCTTACTCAGCTCTTGAATTTTCTCATAGGTCTGATCTTTCTTAATTTTTTCTGCTGAACTGGCAGAGCCATATTCGAGCCCGAGAACAAGATAGGCTCCAGTTAAGGCGCCACAGGTTCCCCCCATGCGTCCCATGCCACCACCAAAGCCAGTTGCCAGTCGACAAGCAATAGTAGGATCTAGGTTATAATGTGGGGCGTATTGGTTAATAATTGCTTGGGAGCAGTTTAGTCCACCGATAAAGGTTGTTTTGGCTTGTTTGGCATCAGATGACATGGTTTCTCTCAGTTTTACCGATTTATTTAGGATTAAGATTAGAAATAATTTTCCCGTTTGTGAATGATACTGAATTTAACCATTTATGATAGTCCTAAAATGAATTTTTATAGTAATTATGACCTATATCCTGTAAGCTACACGCCCCTCCAGACAATCAAATTAAGAGAATTTCTATGAGTTTTTCATCGCTTGGCCTATCTGCCCCTATTATGGACGCTATTGTGGCACAAGGATATGATACACCATCACCTATTCAGGCGCAGGCAATCCCTGCTGTGCTTGAAGGTAAAGATGTTATGGCTGCAGCCCAAACAGGTACCGGAAAAACAGCTGGTTTTACCTTACCTATATTAGAAATTTTATCCAGAGGTTCTAAAGTAAAGGCCAATCAGGCTAGGGCATTGATTTTAACCCCTACACGAGAATTAGCCGCTCAAGTAGAAGCCAGTGTCGTAAACTATGCTAAACATTTACCTTTGCGTTCAACAGTTGTTTTTGGTGGTGTAAAAATTAATCCACAAATGATGAAGTTGCGCAGGGGGGTCGATATTTTGGTAGCGACACCGGGACGCTTACTTGATCTTTACAATCAAAATGCGGTGCGTTTTGATCAGCTTGAAATATTGGTCTTAGATGAAGCGGATCGAATGCTGGACATGGGCTTTATTCATGATATCCGAAAGATCATTTCTTATTTACCTAAAAAACGTCAAAACTTGATGTTTTCAGCAACCTTTTCGGATGATATTCGCAATCTGGCCAAAGGCATGGTGCATCAACCGGTCGAAATTTCAGTTAGTCCTAGAAATACCACAGTGGAATCTGTAAAACAATGGATTTGCCCTGTCGATAAAAAACAAAAGTCAGCTCTGCTGATGCATTTGATCAGTCAAAATCGTTGGGAGCAGGTATTGGTTTTCTCAAAAACTAAGCATGGGGCAAATCGACTGACAAAATACCTAGAAGGTTATGGTATTCGCTCTGCTGCCATTCATGGTAATAAGAGTCAGGGCGCCAGAACAAAGGCTCTGGAAAATTTTAAACGGGGTGCGGTTAAAGTCTTAGTAGCAACTGATATTGCGGCTCGTGGTCTGGATATTGAGCAGCTGCCTCATGTGGTCAACTTTGATTTGCCGAATGTACCAGAAGATTATGTACACCGTATTGGTCGTACTGGAAGGGCGGGTGCAACAGGTGAAGCCGTATCCTTAGTCAGTGCCGATGAATGTAAACTGCTTAGTGATATAGAGCAACTGATTCAGCAAGTCTTAACTCGTGAATACATCGAAGGATTTGATCCGGTACATGATTTGCCTGTATCAAACTTACGTCAACGCCCAAGTAAACACAAGAAAGCAAAAAGACCTAAAAAAGCAAAATCTGGTCATAGTGATGGTCAGCGTTCAGGAGAGAACGCTCGTGGTCATAAGCCGGCGGGTAAGAACAAAAGACATGTGGGTGGGCAAAAACGCTCTTCTTCAACAAGTTCATCCAGTCAAAAACCAAATGGGCAAAGACGACGCAATAGTAATTCTTCAGGGCAAGCAAATAATGCGACAACAAGTTCGAGTAATAAGAAAAACTACTACCGTCAGAAGTAAATAGCGTAAATATGATACGCAGTAAGCTTTACATTTGAAAGCTAATTAGGATAGTATTAGAGAACTCTAAACTTACAAAGCACGAATAACAATATCATTTAAAAATACGTATCAAGGAGATCTTCATGGATAAAGAAACAAGTGACAAGTTAAATGACACTCTAGGAAAAATGGGTGCTATTGATAATGGTAGCCAAACCTCATCAGGGAATAGTTCATCACAAACCTCTGATATGAGTTTTTATGTCTTCATGCTTGCTATCATTGTCGGTATGGCATTTTACATCTCATATGATATGAAACAACGTTATGGGACAACTTCAAGCACATCAATAACGGCAGAGCCTTCAGCGGTACAAGAGCCTTCAGCGGTACAAGAGCCAGTGGTTGTCAGTGTTGAAACGGTTAAAACGGTTGCAGTGAAGCCAGTCGTTGATATCCCAGCAACTGAGGCAACACCAGAAGCTGTGGTAGTGGAAAAAGTTGAACATGCAACCGTGGTGACCACTGCCGTTGTGCCTGTTGTTGAAGCAAAAGAAGCTGAAGCAAAAGAAGCGCTTGTGAAGGATGCATCTAAAGCTACTCCTGTTAAAGAAGCGGCTGTTGCAACTGATAGTCAAGCACATGCAATGCCTATGATTGAAACAATGGCCAAGTCGGTTGAAGTCATTACAGCTCCTGTTGTTGAAACGGTTGAAGTGATAAAAGAAGCGGTCTCTCCTAAGCAAGCTGTTAAGAAAGAAACGCCTAAACAGGCTCTTAAACAAGTACCTGTCGCACGTCAGGTTGCTGCACCTGCATATAATAATTATGCCAACCCTTATCAAGGTTACCAACCACAGTATGGCAATCCATACCAAGGTGGCTATCAACAGCAGCCTCAACAGCAATACGGTAATCCATATGCGAATCCTTATGCCAACCCTTATGGCTATGGTAATCCTTACCAACAGCAATAATGTTAGTTAAATTGGCTATGGTGTGACTAATGGCTGATTTACATACTAAGTATGGCCAACTGAGCATCTTTATGGGTGCTCAGTTTTTTTACTTTTATTGTAAGATTATGGCTTATTTCCCCTGAGAGCCTTTTGTGAATCAAGATAGCAAGCAATCGGACATTCTTCTGGTTAGCATTAATGCCAGTTATATCCATGCTTCTATTGGTCTGCGCTACCTTTATGCCAACCTCAATCAGTTACAATCACAATGCCAGATTGTTGAATACACCAGCCATTTAAGACCCTCTGATATTGTTGAAAAAATCCTTACTAGATCACCTAAAATTATTGGTTTTGGTGTCTATATTTGGAATACTGACCATATAACTCAAGTTGTGAGTTTGTTAAAGAAACTAGCACCCGAGATTACCATTATTATTGGTGGGCCAGAGGTCAGTTATGAGTATGAAGAGCAAACTATTTTTCATTTGTCGGATCACCTGATCCGAGGTGCAGCAGATAAAGCTTTTGCCAGTTTATGTTCACAGCTCTTGTCCCAATCAGAGTCAGGGCAAACAAAACCACTCCCCAAGGTCTATTGTTTTAATGAACCGCCATTAAAGCAATTAGAATTGCCTTATCAATATTATACCGATGAAGACATAAAAAATCGGGTCTTATATGTGGAGGCATCACGAGGTTGTCCGTTTAAATGTGAATTTTGTCTGTCAGCCTTAGATAAAACCTCAATGCCATTTGATATTGAAGTCTTTCTTATTGAAATGGATAAGCTGTACCAGCGGGGGGCACGTAATTTTAAGTTTGTTGATCGTACCTTTAATCTTAAGGCGCAAACCAGTTTAAAAATTCTGGAGTTTTTTCTACAGCGTATAGATGATGATTTATTTTTACACTTTGAGATCATCCCTGATCGTTTACCAGAAATACTAAAAGAAACCATTGTTAAATTTCCAGCAGGAAGTTTACAGTTTGAAATTGGTGTGCAAACCTTTAACCCCGATGTACAAGCCTTGATCAGTCGTAAGCAAGATAACCAGAAAACTATAGAAAATATGAATTGGCTACGTCAATATTCCAAAGCACATATTCATGCGGACTTAATTTTTGGGCTACCTAATGAAGATCTCAAAAGTTTTGCCCAAGGCTTTAATCAATTGTATGCACTTAAGCCTCAAGACATACAGCTGGGCATATTAAAGCGTTTGCGAGGTACGCCTGTTATTCGTCATAGTGACCAATACCACTTGATTTTTGATAGTTCAGCACCCTATAGTATCCTAGCAACAAATTGTGTAGACTTTAATTTAGTACAGCGAATGACCCGTTTTGCTCGTTATTGGGAGCTTATTGCCAATTCAGGGAGTTTTGCTAATACTCTGAGACTGCTATTAGGCGATCAAGCATTTGAACGTTTTCTTTTGTTTAGTGATTGGCTTTATGCCACGTCAGGCAAAACCCATCAAATTTCTTTGCGAAAACTGTATGATTATTTATTTTATGGTCTACAAGCGTGTTTTGCTTTGTCGCAGGGAGAACTTTGTCATGAATTGCTTAGAGACTATAAGAACACGGGTCTAAAAGGCCAGCCTGAGTTTTTTAAAACCCTTGCATCTTAAAATAAAAATGTCTTAGTTTATGTGTATCATTAATCTGAAAAATAGCCTTAACTCTCTTCTTTTTATAATAGGTATAGGCTTGGCGTGGCCTGCTATCGCCTTACCTCCTATGCAATTGTATATTGAACTAACACCTGCGGGTGGTGTGCTACGCCCTGAACCGGGGCGTTACTCTGGCCCTGTGGTGATCACTCGTCCTATTACCATTGATGGTCAGGGCAAAGTTATTATTGATGCCGAAGGTGAAGGCAGTGTGGTAACAATTGAGGCACATAATACCATTCTAAAAGGTTTGCGACTTACTAATTCAGGTGACTCATTTGATCAAACCAATGCTGGCATTACTCTTAAAGCAGACAAAGCTATTATTGAAAATAACACCATAGATAATACCTTGTTTGGCATTAATCTATTAGGGGGTAATGATAATATCATCCGCAACAATCATATTTCATCCAAAGAGACCTCATTGAGTCTACGGGGTGATGGTTTGAGGTTATGGAATAGTCATGATAATGTTATTGAGGACAATACCTTCTTTAAAGTTCGAGATATTTATATTACCAATTCAGAAGCCAACCGATTTATAAACAATCACATCTCGTACAGCCGTATGGGCTTTGAATTGATTTTTTCTCATGAAAATGAGCTTATAAATAATCAAATTGACTATAATTCATCGGGTATTGTGATGATTTATTCCAATGATGTATTGCTACAACGCAATCGTATCAGCCATCTTAGAGGCTTTGCTGGTTCTGCAATGGCGTTTAAAGAAACCTATGGGGTACAAGTCATTGCCAATAAAATTTTGCATTGCGCCGTTGGCCTAAGTGCCAATGCCCCCTTGGATCCAGAAAATATACTGACCATTAAAGATAATGATTTTTTTTATAATGATATTGCCTTGTATTTTTATGGTGAGAGAGGTGGCCATCGTCTTTATAACAACCGTTTTGCTAATAATTTACTTGATGTTCAGGCCAGTGTGCCCAGAGTCGCTTTTTATAATGATTGGCAGGGCAATTATTGGGATCGTTATGAAGGCTTTGATCGAGATGGAGATGGTATTGGAGATACCCCCTATGAACTCTATTCATGGTCAGATCGCTTATGGGTGGATATTCCAATGACACAATTTTTTCGTGGTGCGCTCATAATGGAAAGCATTGATTTTATTGAACGTCTAGCCAGTTTTTCTGATCCGGCTTTGATCCTTCGAGATAAACAACCAAAAGTGCAATAAACGTTAAATAATACTTCATTTTTTAAGCATTGTTTGCTATTTTTAGAGTAGATAATTTTTCTAGGATTACTGTTAATTTCTAGCACGCTAAATCCTTCCCATAAAAGCCCTCATTAGGATGAACTATGTTTCAAATCCGTATTCATGGACGAGGTGGCCAAGGTGTGGTTTCAGCCTCTGAACTGCTCTCTGTCGCTGCCTTTGAAGAGGGGAAATATTCACAGTCCTTTCCCAGCTTTGGCTCCGAAAGAATGGGCGCTCCTGTACAGGCCTTTGCCCGCATTAATGATACCAGTATTACCATTCGTGAGCCGGTTATGGAACCGGATATGCTGATTATTCAAGATCCGACTCTATTTCATGCGGTTAATGTCTTTGAAGGAGCCAATACCCAAGGCTATTTATTAATTAATAGTTCAAAAACACTCTCTGAGTTGGGGATTGAAGAGATGTCATCCTTATACCCCAAGGATCAGGTTGCTGTATTGCCGGCAACGGAACTAGCCATTAAATACATTAAACAAGCCAAACCCAATACCGTCTTATTAGGTGCCTTTGCTGCTTTAAGTCAGATGGTTCATATGCCGGCGTTAGAGAAAGCCATTCGTGAGAAATTCCCTAAAAAAATAGCGGAACCCAATATTCTGGCAGCTAAAGCCGGTTATCGCCTTATTGATGCCATAGAAAGGTAAATGCGATCACTATTGAACTAATAACAAAGGGAATTTATATGAACACATTGAACTTAACAATATTGAACTTAAGAATAAGGAACGGATAGTATGCTACAACAAATCAGCGGTTCAATTGCCGTAGCCAATGCGGTGGCTTTGTGCCGTCCAGAGGTGATCCCCTGTTATCCTATTACCCCACAAACGCATATTGTTGAGCACTTAAGTACCTTGGTTAAAAGTGGTCAATTACAGGATTGCACTTATGAAAATGTGGAGTCAGAATTTGCTTCTATGAGTTTTTGTATCGGTGCTTCGGCTGCGGGGGCAAGAACCTATACAGCTACTGCCAGTCAGGGTTTATTGTATATGATGGAAGCGGTTTATAATGCCTCTGGTTTGGGCTTACCTATTGTCATGACCTTGGGTAACCGTGCTATTGGTGCCCCGATTAATATCTGGAATGATCACTCAGATGCGATGTCGGTGCGTGATGCAGGTTGGATACAATTGTTTGTTGAAAGCAATCAGCAGGCGGTGGATGTGCACATTCAAGCATTTAAACTGGCGGAGGCATTGAGTTTGCCTGTTATGGTGAATATGGATGGCTTTATTTTAACCCATGCTATTACCCGTGTAGATATGCCAGATCAAGAACAGGTGGATCGTTTTTTACCACCGTTTATTCCCAGACAAAAGCTGGATACGGAATCACCTTTGTCGATTGGTGCTATGGTGGGCCCCGATGCCTTTACCGAAGTTCGCTATTTGGCGCACCATAAGCAAAAAGAAGCACTGACGATCATTGAACAGCAAGCAGAAGAATTTGCCAATATTTTTGGCCGAGATTCGGGTGGTTTGGTTAAATCCTATTTTGCACAAGAGTCGGATATTGTGTTTGTGGCCATGGGATCGGTGGTGGGTACAATGCAGGACTTGGTTAATGATTTACGTTCAGAAGGCTATTCAGTAGGCATTTTAAGTCTGCGTTCCTTTCGTCCTTTCCCTGCCAATGCGATTTGTAATGCCTTAAAAAATGCCCAACAAGTCATTGTTTTTGAAAAAAGCTTTGCGGTTGGAATGGGGGGAATTTTAGCCAGTGAAATTCACATGGCAACACAACGTTATGCTGATATTCAAGGGGTACAGATTAGCTCTGTGATCGGTGGTTTGGGAGGCCGAACCATTACTAAGCAATCCTTAAGAAAGCTGGTTGATAAGGCCAAACAGGGTGATTTGGATGCAGAAGTCTTTATGGATCTTGAAGCCAATACCGTTGTTCGAGAATTAAAACGTCAGCAAGATGAGCAGAGCTCTGGCCCAGCAGCAGAAAATATTCTACGGGATATGGGGGTCGTGTCGGCATCAAAGACACATTAATATGTTTCGTGCTAATGACCTAAAGACAGAAAAATCAGGGTAAATAATGACGCAAAAAAACACCGCAGAGCAAACGGTAAAATTTTATCAAACAGGTACTTTTACGGTTGGTAATCGCTTACTGGATGAAGAATTTCGTACCGTACAGGCAACTGAAGAACGTTCTAATTCTATTGATTCTGGACATCGAGCCTGTCAGGGTTGTGGCCAAGCATTAGGGGCACGTTATGCTCTGGATACTGCCATGCGGGTGACCAATAATAAAATTATTGCCGCCAATGCCACAGGCTGTCTGGAAGTGTTTACCACACCGTATCCAGAAACAGCATGGTCCATTCCTTGGGTGCATTCACTCTTTGGTAATGTTGCCTCAGTTGCTTCGGGCATTGCGGCAACTCTTAAAGCAAAAGGTGATAGCGAAACCCGGGTCATTGCTCAAGGGGGTGATGGTGGCACAACCGACATTGGCTTTGCCTGTTTATCCGGTCTATTTGATCGTAATGATGATGTGCTTTATATCTGTTATGACAATGGTGGCTATATGAATACCGGCGTACAACGTTCCAGTGCGACCCCCGGAGGTGCTCGAACAGCCACTACTATGCCGGTGGGTGAACATCCAGGAAGCTCCTTTAATACCGGTAAGTTTTTACCGGCTATTGCAATGGCACATGAGATCCCTTATGTGGCAACGGCTTCGGTACATGATCTGCATGACTTAGAGCGTAAGGTAGAAAAAGCCATGTCCTTTCGTGGTGCACGTTATATTCAGATTAATGTGCCCTGCCCACTAGGCTGGGGCAGTTTGCCTGCTCATACC
>Ga0256831_1000385_pt1 | contig 22935 bp, 20 predicted proteins | sample 132544metaG_FD_189087 | JGI IMG/M metagenome (GOLD analysis project Ga0256831, IMG submission 189087) | Hydrothermal vent microbial communities from Lau Basin, Pacific Ocean - 132-544 | ecosystem: Environmental > Aquatic > Marine > Hydrothermal vents | place: Pacific Ocean: Lau Basin | collected... | reverse complement strand
AAGATCGGAGACGGAAAAATCTTTGTTTCTCCGGTTGAAGACGCCGTGAGAATTAGAACCGGAGAGAGGGGTGAAAGTGCAATCTAAAAAGGAGGTTTCGGCAATGAGAAGATATCTATCAAGAAGCTTACTACTTGCCCTAACACCAACAGTAGCTTTAGCCGGAGAGAGCTCAAAGCTCAACAGCGGCGATACTGCATGGATGTTAATTGCAACAGCACTTGTGATGCTTATGACTCCGGCAGGGCTTGCCCTCTTTTACGGAGGAATGGTTAGAAGTAAGAACATTTTAAATACTATTGGAATGAGCTTCCTTGCTTACTGTATAGTTTCGGTTGTATGGGTTCTCTGGGGTTACACTCTGGCGTTCGGTCCGGATGTAAGTGGAATAATAGGTAATCTGGATAAGTTATTTCTCAAAGGGATAACTCCTGAAACCCTTAGCGGTTCTATTCCTGAATTTCTGTTCGTAGCTTTTCAGGGAACGTTTGCCGCAATAACTGTAGCCCTTGCAAGTGGAGCTGTTGTTGAGAGGCTGAAGTTCTCTACCTGGCTGGTCTTCTCTGTAATCTGGGCAACTGTTGTTTACGCTCCAATAGCCCACTGGGTTTGGGGTGGCGGATTTTTAGCCCACGATGGAGCTCTTGACTTTGCAGGTGGAACTGTTGTTCACATCAACGCCGGTATAGCTGGCCTTGTTCTGGCACTGCTCCTTGGAAAAAGGAAAGGCTATGGAAGAACGGCCTTCTTCCCATCTTCTGTGGTTCTAACTGTTCTTGGAGCAGCTCTTCTATGGTTTGGATGGTTCGGTTTTAACGCCGGTTCAGCTCTATCAGCCAACGGCTCTGCGGCAACCGCCCTTCTTGTAACAAACGTTGCAGCATCAATAGCGGCAATCTCCTGGATGGTTACTGAATGGATATTTCTTAAAAAACCAACTCTTTTAGGTGCGGCTTCCGGAGCTGTTGCAGGACTTGTTGCTATTACACCTGCCGCCGGGTTCGTTGATGTTTTCGGAGCTCTTGTAATCGGGCTGGTTTCAGGAATCTTAGGCTGGTTCGGTGTGTTTGTAATCAAGCAGAAGTTGGGATACGACGACTCATTAGACGCATTTGGAGTTCACGGTCTTAACGGTATATGGGGAGCCATAGCAACGGGAATCTTCGCAGTAAAAACAATCGGAGGAACACCGGGAGTTCTTGAAGGAAATCTTCCTCAGCTCTTTATACAGATAAAAGCTGTAGTGGCAACAGTTGTCTACTCAGGAGTAATGACAGCAGTTGTTTACTTCATCTCTTCGCTAATTACAGGTGGAGCAAGAGTTACGGAGGAAGAGGAAATACAAGGGCTTGACTCTGCCGTTCACGGAGAGAGGGGCTTTAACCTGTAACGGATAAAAAGGGCGGGGGAGCTCCCCCGCCAAAAACAGAAAAAGGGAGGAAAAGATGAAAAGGCTTGCGGTGGTAATTTTAACAGCCTTCCTCTCCCTTTCGTCTCTCCCCTCTAAAGGGACAGAGCTAAAAATACTTCCCGGACTAAACGTATCAGGGGGTATATCTGTCTCAGGATTCAGAGAGACAGAAACAGAGGAAGGAACAGACAGTGACCTTAAGATAGAAGATGCCGTTTTTGAAATTAACGGCAAAGACATATTTGACGTTGCCGTCGGTTCACTCCTCCTTCCAACGGTTTTAAACAGTACCAACCAGGAAAACAAAGGAAACTTCGGCCTCAACAGGAATGGCGATAGATTCGGGCTTCTCTGGGGCTATTTAGAGTTAAAACCTGCAGAAAAGCTCAACCTAAAAGTGGGTGTTCTTCCAACAAACGTTGGATACGAACTTGCAGAGAGCTATAAAAACTTCAACATCACATACGGACTGGTCTGGAACAGCCAGCCCTTTATCTACAGAGGAGTGAGGGCCACCTACACGTTTGGCGAATCTCTACAGATCTACGGAGAGTACGACAGGGGAAAGGAGCTCAACGGAAACGATAGAGACCACGCTTTTGGAATAGGAGCAGCAGGAGCTATAGGGGCATTCTACTACACAGTCAACTACTTTGACTACGGAAACTACAAAAACCTCTTTGACTTTACCTTATCAACAGAGTGTAAAAAGGTAAAACTGGGATTTAATGGAGACTACCAGTGGCTTGACAGAGACAAAAACAAAGCCGGATATGGACTGGCACTCTACGTAGCACCGGATTTAGGAAGAATATCCCTCCCTGTAAGGGTAGAGTACGTAAAGGATATTAACCAATCGGGGATTTACGGATTCAACGACAGAGGAACTTACTCATTCACAGTTACTCCCACTTACAAACTCTCAGAACACACAACAGTTAGAGCAGAGTATTCCTACGTGAAAAGTAACTACAGTAAAGCGTTTAACGGTTCTGACCACAAGGAAATTCTCTCCTTCCAATTCTCATATGCCTTCTGATGCACCTCCCCTACAGCCCCCTTTAACGGGGGCCTCTTTTTAATGTTAAAATTTTTAAGGAAATTCTCTCCTTCCAATTGCCATCCAATAGATGATAGAATTCATCTATGGAATCCCTTACAACAAAGTATCCCTGGGTAAAGAGGAAAAAGGCATACTGGGTATGGCTTAAAACGGTAGCACGGCTAATCGGAAAACTCTGCAGACTTGAAGTAAAAGGAAGGGAAAACATACCGGAAAAAGGCCCGATTCTCTTAATGGCCAACCACAGGAGCTATTTAGACCCACCGCTTGTTGCCTACGCCGTCTACAAAAGACCGGTCTTTTTTATGGCCAAAGCTGAACTCTTCACAACTCCAATCCTTGGAAGTTTAATAAAACACTGGGGGAATGCATTTCCTGTTAAAAGGGGAAAAGCAGACCTTACAGCACTTAAAACGGCACTTGAAATCCTGAACAGAGGGGAGCTGGTCTGCATATTTCCAGAGGGGCAGAGAGCTCCCGCCGGAAAGTTTGTAAGGCCCAAATGGGGAGCCGGAATGGTGGCGCTAAAGTCAAAGGCTCCAATTGTTCCGTGCCTCATAGAGGGAAGCGAAGCCCTGATCGGGAAAGAGGGGCTGATAAACGGAGCTCCTAAGGTAAGAATTGCATTTGGAAAGCCTTTCCGATTAGATTTAGAAGATAAGAAGGAGAACTACCAGAAAGCCGCAGACCTGATAATGGAGAGGATAAAGGAGCTGAAAGGTGGAAATTAAAGTAGCAAAGAGCGCAGGTTTCTGCTGGGGAGTTAAAAGGGCAGTTAACATGGCGGTTGACGCCGTTGAAAAGGGAAGAGGGAGAGCTCTCTGCCTTGGAGAGCTCATCCACAACCGAAGAGAGATTGAGAGGCTGAAGAGCTTAGGAATGGACTTCATTGAGGATATGGAAGAGCTCAAAGAGGGAGATACAGTTGTAATCAGGTCCCACGGGGTTGCTCCTCAGGTTGTTGACTTTTTAAAGAGAAAGGGAGCAGAAATTGTTGATGCAACCTGTCCCTTCGTAAAAGACGTTCAGGAAAAGGCCATAAAACTCCAGGAAGAAGGGTACCCGGTTCTAATACTTGGAAACCCGAAACACCCGGAAGTGATAGGTATAGCAGGCCACGTTAAAAACCCGATGATAATCAACACCGTTGAAGAGCTTGAAAAACTGCCCAAAATGGCAAAGTTGGGTGTTGTCTGCCAGACCACCTTAAACCTTAACTTCTTCAGAGAGGCTATAGCAATCCTTTCCCTTAAAGTGAAAGAACTTAAGGTATACAATACTATATGCAGCGCAACATCAATAAGACAGAAAGAGACCAGAGAGCTTGCGGGAAAAGTGGACGTTATGCTGGTAATAGGAGGAAAGAACAGCTCAAACACAACGAAACTCTACCAGATAGCAAAGAGCGTTAACCCGAAGAGTTTTCACATAGAGTCAAAAGATGAGATAGAGGAGAGCTGGTTTGAAGGGGCAGAGAGCGTAGGTATAACGGCAGGAGCGTCTACACCTCAGTGGGTTATAGAGGAGATTATCCAGAGGCTTCAGGAGATCAGCCAAGGGGGAGATAAGAGTGGAAGGGGAGTTTGCGAAGCTGTTAGAGGAGAGCTTTAAGAAGCTCAGGCAGGAAGTTATAACCGGAACGGTTGTAAAGGTAACAGACAGGGAAGTTTTTGTTGATTTTGGGTGGAAGTCTGAGGGGGTGGTTCCGCTAAAAGAGCTTGGCTACAGGCCAAAAGTTGGAGAAAAAATAGACGTATGTATTGTTGAGCCTGAAACGGAAGAGGGCTACGCTCTCCTCTCTGTAAACTGTGCAAGGTCAATAAAAGAGTGGGAGAGAATAGCAGACGAGATAGAGAAGAAAGGTGTTGTTAAGGGAAGAATAAGGCAGAGGGTAAGAGGGGGTTATAAGGTTCAGTTAGAAGAGGGAATAACGGTCTTCCTTCCAATGTCTCAGGTTGACATAATGCCGGTAACAAAGCCCGACGACTGGCTTGACAGAGAAATAGAGGCAAAGGTTCTCTCTATAGACAGGAAGAGGAGGAGCATCGTTATCTCAAGGAGAAAGCTCCTTGAGGAAGAGAGGGCCAAGAAGAGAAAAGAGACCCTTAAAAGGCTGAAAGAGGGAGATGTAGTTGAGGGAACCGTAAAGAACATCGTTGATTTTGGAATTTTTGTTGACGTTGACGGTGTTGACGGCCTTGTTCACAAGAGTGACATCTCCTGGTCGGGCCTTAAAACTCCCTTTGACGTTGCAAAGATAGGTGACAGAATAAAAGTAAAAATTAAAAAGATTGAAAAAGATAAAGAGAGGCTTGTTCTTTCCCTGAAAGATGTTAACCCTGATCCGTGGGAGAGGATAGAGGAGCTCTACAAACCGGGAATGGAAGTTGAAGGTGAAGTTGTAAAGGAAGATAAAAGGGGTGTATGGGTCTACCTTCCACACGACGTTGCCGGCTTCCTGCCTGCAGAAAGCCTGCCCAAAGGAGTAAGGCTCAAGTACAAACACAGGTATAAATTCATAGTTGACAGAATAGACAGAGAGAACAGGAGAGTTGTACTGAAATGGCAGGAGGAACCACACCAGAAATAAAGAACAAGAAGGCCTACTACGACTACGAGATACTTGAAAAGTACGAGGCCGGCATAGAGCTTAAAGGAACCGAGGTAAAGTCTTTAAGGGAAGGAAAGGCAAACCTGAGGGACTCTTTCGTTCGGATTGAGAACGGAGAGGCCTTTCTCTTCAACGCCTACATAGCTCCCTATACCCATGGAAACCTGTTTAACCACGAGCCCAACAGGAAGAGAAGGCTCCTACTCCACAAAAGAGAGATAAAGAGGCTGATGGGAAAGGTTCAGGAGAAGGGGTTGACCATCGTTCCCTTAAGGATGTACTTCAACAAAAGGGGAAAGGTTAAGGTTGAGATAGCTCTTGTAAAGGGTAAGAAGAAGTACGACAAGAGAGAAGCTATAAAGAGAAGAGAGCTTGAGAGGGAAGCCCAGAAGGCAATGAAATACTACAGGTAATCCTTCCATTTGCGCCCTTTCCAAAGGTGCACTAAATTTAATCGCGGCGGTTAGAAGCTGTCTGTGTTCATCGCACTCATACTTCTGCTGTTAGAGCGGTTCTTCGGAACCGCTCCTTTTTATTTAACCGCAATTTGGGGTTAGAAATGGAAGAGAAAGTTCAGGAAATTGTAGATAGAGTTAGAGAGCTCCTCCTTCCCATCTTGGAAGAAGGGGGATTTGAACTCGTTGACGTTGAGTTTGTAAGGGAGCCTGTAGGCTGGGTTTTAAGGATATACGCCGACAGACCTGAAGGTGGAATAACGATTTCAGACTGCCAGTGGATAAGCGAGAGAATAGGAACCCTTTTAGACGTTGAAGACTTAATTCACCACCCTTACAACTTAGAGGTCTCCTCTCCGGGCCTTGACAGACCTTTAAAGACAAAAAAGGACTTTGAAAGGCAAAAAGGTGTAGTTATAAAGATTAAGACCCATCAGCCCATGGACAACCAGAGGAACTTTAAAGGAGAAGTTGTATCAACTTCAGACAGAGGCGTTACTATACACGACGTTTCACGGAACGCTGAGGTAGAGATACCCTACGAGAACATAAAGAGTGCAAGGGTAGACATAGACTCCCTTTTCAACAAGTAAATACGGAGGAAACTAAATGGAAAGCCTTGGAAAAACGATAGAGCTCCTCTGCAAAGAGAAGGGTATATCAAAAGAGGACGTAATTGAAGCAGTTAAAGTTGGAATAATAAACGCTGCAAAGAAGGCAGGCTACAGAGGAAACCTTGTAGTGAAAATTGATGAAGACGGTAAAGATTTCGGCATATACCAGGAAAAGGTTGTTGTTGAAGAGGTAAAGGACCCGGACCACGAGATCTCTTTAGAGGAAGCTAAGGCTCTTTTCGGGGAAGATGTAAAGGTTGGAGATAAAGTTCTCATTGAGATAAAGACAGAGGAACTTGGAAGAATTGCGGCTAAAGCCGCCGCCCAGGTAATCCACGACAAGATAACAGAGGCCGAGAGGAGAGCTCTCTACGACTACTTCAAGGAAAAGATAGGAGACGTTATCTCTGGAACGGTTAAGGAGATAAGGAGAAACGGGGACATAGTGGTTGACCTTGGAAGGGTTACTGGTATTCTGCCAAGGGAAGAGCAGATACCGAAAGAGCGCTACAAAATTGGAGACAGGGTAAGGGCTTACATCTACGATGTTGTTTTTGACTATAAGAGGTATAACAGGAAAAAGCCCAGCAGGCTTGAAGACTACCCGCCACCTTACGTAATCCTCTCAAGAACACATCCCAAGTTCTTAAAAAGGCTTATGGAGATTGAAATACCTGAAGTTGCAGAAGGGCTTGTTGAAATTAAAGCTGTTGCAAGGGAACCGGGAGTAAGGGCAAAGGTGGCCGTTGACTCTAAAGTTGACTACGTTGACCCGGTAGGAGCCTGCATAGGTGTTAAGGGAAGCAGGATTCTGCCCATTTCAAGGGAGCTTTCCGGCGAGAAAATAGAGATAATCAGGTGGCACGACGACGTTGCAAAACTTGTGGCTGAAGCCCTTTCGCCTGCAAAGGTTATCCACGCCGAAAGCTACGAAGACGAGAACGGAGACCTGAGGGTTGAAGTTGTCGTTCCAGACGACCAGCTCTCTTTAGCAATAGGGAAGCACGGCGTAAACGCAAGGCTTGCATCAAAGTTGGCTGCACAGGCAGGGCAGGTTGTTGGAATAGACATTATTAAAGAGAGCGACTTCAGGAAACTTGAAGAGCTTGAAGAGGAGATGGAAGAGGGAGAATGAGGGCCTGTGCAGGCTGCAGGAAGAGAGATGAGAATGAAAACTTCATAAGGTTTGTGGAGTTTGAAGGCCGGCCGGTGCCAGACGTTGCAAGGAGAGCTCCCGGCCGGGGCTACAACGTCTGCCCGACCTTTGACTGCATAAAGCAGTTCGTAAAGAGGCAGTTTAAGGGGAAAATTGACCCGAAAGAGATTTACAACCAGACGCTTAACGCACTAAAGGAATACTTCCTCCACCTCCTCTCCCTTTCCCACAAAACGGGAGTAACCGTTGTTGGACAGGACAACATAAGGGAGCTCCCGCCGGAAAAAGAGGGAACACTGATACTTGCAGAAGATTTAAGTTCCAAAACAAAAGAGAGACTCAAAAGGAAGGGTAAATTCACCGTTGTAGAAGACCTGTTTACATCGGAAGAGATTGGAAATGCACTGAGGAAAGAGACAAGGGCAGGAGCGGTTTTTGTTGAGAAGGTGGGCCTTGGAAGGAAGCTCCACTCCGTTGCAGAGAAGATAAACTCCCTCCTTGCCTCCCGCCCTAAGGGTTAAAATAGGGATAGGGAGGTGCCTATGGGAGATATCCTTGCCTTTGGAAGTATAGTTATTGACAACGTTTTAGTTGTAAAACGGTTTCCATCTGTAAACGAGACGGTTCAGGCCAACAAGTACAGGTACACCTACGGAGGGGCAGGAGCAAACGTAGCAGTTGCAGCAGCAAGGCTTGGGGCAAAGAGCGGTCTTTTTGCCGTTTCCGGAAGTGACTTTGAGAGGACAAACTACAGGAAACACCTTATCAAAGAGAGGGTATCTTTAGACGGAGTTATTCCTGCCAACTTCCTGATGCCAAGGAGCTTCATAATCAGTAAGGAGAACAGCGACGACCAGATACTCTTCTACTACGAGAATAAAAAGGGAGTGAGGGAGCTCCTCTTCCAGAACACCCAGAAGGCCGAAGAGCTCTCAAAGAAGTATGAAATCTGCCACTTCTCAACGGGCCACTTTGAGTTCTACTACCACCTGCTAAAAAGGGGAAAGATCAAAAGCCTTGTCAGTTTTGACCCGGGTCAGGAAACCTTCTCTTACCCATACCGGGTTGTAAGGCTTTTACCCTTTGTCCACATGCTCTTTATGAACAACCACGAGGCAAAGAGGCTGAAAGAACTGTTAAGGCTAAAGAGCTTAAAAGAACTGAAAGGTCCAAAGCTCATCTGCGTTTCACTGGGAGCTCAGGGGTCAATAATCATCTACAAGTGTAAAACCTACAGAATCCCTGCAGTTAAACCGGCAAAGCTTGTTGACCCTACAGGAGCCGGGGATTCCCACAGGGCCGGTTTCTTAGTGGCACTTTTAAAGGGATACGATGTGAAAACGGCCGGAAGAATAGCCTCTACAGTTGCCTCTTTCACAATTGAGGCAGAGGGAGCCCAGACGAGCCTTCCAACGTGGGAAAAGGTCGTAAGGCGGTACGAGCACTTCTTCAAAGAAAAATTCCCACAGCCTCAGAGGAGCTGGGAAGAGATAAAGAGGGAGCTCCTTTCGGGATAAACCTGTATTAAGGTGTTGGATGCTTCCTGAGAAAACGTCAGAGATTAAAACGGTTGATGATTTGAGGGAGTTCATAAGGGAATTTTTCAGGGGAAAGCCCGTTAAGGTCTACCTTTTTGGCTCAAGGGCAAGGGGAGACAACAGCCCATACTCAGACGTTGACATCGCCTTTGAGTCAGAGGTTGATATAAGGAAAGAACTGACACTGCTGAGGGAAGTTGTTGAGGAGAGCTCCCTTCCCTACAAATTTGACCTTGTTGACCTTGAAAAAGCTCCCTACCTGAGAGAAACCGTAGAGAGAGAAGGAATAAGGTGGCTTTAAAAGAGAAAATAGTTAGTTTTGAGAGAGCACTGAACAGACTGAAAGAGACCTACACAGAAGCTATAAACAACAGAGGGAACCGCTACTTTCCAATTTTCAGGGATTCAGCACTTCAGAGGTTTGATTTCACAGTTGAAACCCTATGGAAAGGGGTAAAAGCTTTTCTCCTTGAAGTAGAAGGAGTTGAATGCCGCTCTCCCAAAGGGTGCATGAGGGAGCTGTTTTCAGCCGGTTACTTAAACGAAGATGAAACCACAAAGCTTCTATATATGATTAACGACAGAAACTTAACATCTCATACGTACAGAGAAGAGATTGCAGACGAGATATTTTCCCGTATAGGGAACTACATTCAACTTATGGAAAAAGTGCTGAAAGTTTTAAAAAGTGGAGCGGATGAGAAGGGAGCCTAAGAGCTCCCTCTCAGGCAGTCTAAGTTTTCAAGCTTAACGTTGTACTTCTTCCAGAGTTCTTTGAGCTTTTTCTCCTCAGCCTCTTTCAGCTTCTCCTTTTTTAAAACGATTTCTGCATACTTCTTAACTTTCTCGTAGGGAAGAACTCCGCCGGGAACGTAGTCAAGAACGTAAACGGTTGCAAAGGTTCTGTCTCCAAACTGGGCTATAACAACCTCTCCCTTTTTGGGCTTCCCTTCGGCAAAGAGGAGAGCTCCAACAGGGTCTTTCGCATCCTTAAAGTAGAACTTTGGCTGTACCTTAAAGTTTGCAAAGCGCCTGGCAACTTCCTGCCAAGGTTTCCCGCTCTCAAGGAGCTTCTTAACCTCTTCTGCCTTCTTCTTACTGTCAACCAGAATGACAACCGCCTTTACCCTGTCGGGCATGTAGAATTTGTTTCTGTTTTTCTCGTAGAACGCTTTAACCTCGTCGGGGGTTATTTTAATGCCCTTCTCAAGCTCTTTTCTGAAGAGATCAATGGCCTTGTTAGCGAAGTACTCAGTTAACATCCTTTGAAACTGGGGATCTCTATCAAGGCCGGCCTCAAGGGCTTTCCTGTAGAAGTACTCCTTAAAGAATTCATCCTTCAGTCTCTCTCTGACAAACTTTTCATCCTCTCCCTTTTTCAGCTTACGAGAGAGCTCTATACCGCAGCAACTAACCGTTAAAAGGTTCCCTTTCTTCTCAAACTTCAGCTTCTTCTCAACTTCGCCGTAAATGGAGGCAACGGCCTCATCGTAGTGCTTAACCCTCAGTTCGTTCCTTATAAACTCCTTATCTCCCTTGCTCATCTTTGAAGGGTCTTTCTTGGGGAAGAGCTCCTTAAACCTTTTTACAATCTCTTCGTCCGTAACCGGCTTCAACCGTTTCGTTGCCTCTTTAGAAACGTAAAGACGGGAGAGGTAGTCCTTTTTGAAGTTCTCTATCTCTCTGTTTAAGCCGTACTTATCTGCAAGGCCGGAGTCTTCAACGTATTCAACTACCAGTCTCCGGTTTACCATTCTCTTAAGGAGCTCCTCAGGATGGGCAGAGAAAAAGGCCTTTGACCTGCTGCTGAGCAATCCTTCAACGTACTTGTAGTCAGAAAGGGTTACTTTCAAACCCTTCCCTTCTGCAAGAACCGTATCGGGGGAACAGACCTTCTCTTTTACAGGCTGAAGGGTTTTCCCTTTAGAAACTTCCCTCTTTTCAGAAACCGAACTCTGAGAGCCACAGGCCGAAAAGAGGAAGAGGAAAGTTAAGAGGAGAGCTCTCTTCATAAAAACCTCCGAAAACTTTTCATAAAGTATATGAAAAGGCCCCGATCTCCTTAAGCGGAGACCGGGGCCGGGAGATGTGATCTGTTAGTGTTTCTTCCTTCTAAAGCCGAAGAGCCCTAAGAGGCCAGAGAGAAGAACTCCTAAGTTCAGAAGGCCGTTTCCAGCAGGTGCAGAAGGAGCTACAGAACAGCCTCCGCCGCCACCGCCTCCGGAAACTGTACCGCTGGTAGCAGTAGGCGTAGACTCCGCTTCTCCTAAAACAACCGTTACAGGAGTTTCTGCCCTTGTAACAGATCTCGTTCCGGAGCACGGGTAGCTAACCTTAAGAACGCCGTTTTCAAGCTGTGGTTTGCAGCTCTCCGTTTCACCGTTAACAGTTACGTAGGCAACAGCCTTGTTCGGATCTACAAGGCCGTCAACGTCAAATTCTACGCTGAAAGACTCCTTATCGCTGAGGAGCTCCACTCCTAAAACAACCTTCTTCAGGTTGTGTTCTGAAGCAAACCTTAAGAGCTGAGGCGGTTCAAGAACGTCAGAAATTACGGCATCGGTTGTAACGGTTGCCGGTTTCTTCTCTCCCGAAATGACAACCTCAACCTCAACCTTATTTGAGGACTTCTCAACAGTCTCTATTTCAGATGGAACTGTAACCTCTGCTCCCGTCTTTCTCATAATGGAGAAGGCAAGCTCTCCCTCACCTGGAACTTCCTCGGCCATAGCAGCGGTGTTAACCGTTAAAACTCCCTCTGCAGGGTCGTAAGAAGCCCAGCCTTTCAGAATCGCATCCTTTACAGAAATTGACTCAGGCTTAAAGTGCTCTTTATCAAGTTCGTAGTGAACGTCACTTCCCTTAGATACCCTAAATTTGTGAATTTTCGCATAGTTGATGTAAAGGTCTGCCGGATCAGCAACTTTCAGTTCAGAGAGGTTGAAATCCATTTTAGTTATGTACTCCGATGGAATTACAGGAGTAAAGACCGGAACGAGGTCTGAACCTCCAGCAGCCATTATCTCGTCTGCAAGGTGCTCAAATCCTAAGAGTTCTGTTAGCTCATTCTTCAGCCTGTAAACAATTGCCCTTCTTGGAACTTCATCATCTTTAAGAGCTTCAGTTTCAACTTCCGTTTCAACTCCTTCAATCTTCATCTTCCAGGTTGACTCTTTACCGGGAAGGGCAAAGGCAATGCCATCAATTCCGGAGCTCTCAACGGGAATTGGAACAAGGTGCCTGTTGATGTCTATTCCGTTGGTAAGGGCATTTACAAGGATATCTCCTGCAGTTGTGTACATTACCTTAATGTTCTTCTCCTGGCCGGCAACCTTAATCGTCATAGTTCCGTAAACGGGGTTGCCGTTTTCATCTTCAGGAGAGTTGAAGAAGACCCTTACAGCGTTCTTGTAAGCCTCTGGTGGAATTGCAGACGGAACGGTAACGATCTCCCTACCAAGGCCGAAGAACTTAATGTGACCGTTAGCATCCTTCTTAATTAAGGAACTCAGAGTGCTGCTGCTCTGAATGTCAGCCATGTTGGCCTGTGGAAGTCTTCCGGTTTTAGCGTTGTGGCAGGCATCACAGTTCAGCTTTTCGCCGTTAACTACTGCACCTGCACCAAGGGCGTACTCTTTAGGAAGAACACCGTGGTCTATGCTGAAGGGAGCCGTCCAGATGTAGAAGACAGGATTCGGATTGTGGACTCCCTCTTTCTTGAGAACCTCTATGAGAGCACTCCTCATAGCCTCATACTCGGCATCTGTGTCTATCTCCGGCAGGTAGTCTCCGTTGTCGTCGCAGATCCAGTCTCCTTTTATCGTCTTAACACAAACTTTTCCATCATGGATATAGTAGGCAGGAACGTTCTTTCCGGCGTAGTTAGACTTAACTTCGCCGTCTATAGCTGCAGCGATTTCTCGGGTGTAGAGGACCTTTCCTGTAGACTTGTCGTACCAGGTTACAAGGGTAAGCGGGTCTGCAATTCTGTACATGAACTTCTGGCCGCCGGGAGTGTCTGGTCTGAAGCCGTTGTTGATAATAACCGGAGCCCACGCCCACGGGAATGAGATAGACGGAACGTTCCAGATGCCGAAGTTTGTATTCTCAAGCCTTAAAGCTGCCTGCCTTGGGTCAAAGTCTGCCTGATAGATTGGAACAACTGTATCTTTACCGTTATCGGTTCTTGCTATACAGAAGGGCTGGGGAGCTCCATACCCGGCAATCGGCATAAATGGACCAAAGCCAGGAACAAACATACGCTCCGGCAGCTTTTGAACAGTTCCGTGGGCAAGGTCGTAGCCGAGAATCCTGTTGTCAAAGTTGTAAGAGTATCCAACCGCATCGTAGAAGGTCCTGAATGTCCAGTGGGTTTTAAATGGAATGTGGCAGACTTCACATGCAACCTTATCCATGTGGATAGCAGCATTCCCTTCTGGGCCGAAAGCACTTCTGTGAACCTGAGCGGCAAGCTGTCTTGAACCACCAAAGTGACAGTCTAAACAGGTTTTAAGCGATGGGTTGTAGTCTAAGGATTGATCCCAGTGGCCGCCCCAGTCGTTTCCTTTCAGGAAGTCGTGGTGGATTGGGTGGTACTGCTTCTCTTCAGGAGATAAGGTTCCCTCTCCGTGGCAGGAGAGACAGGTTAAACCGGCACCATCTTTACTACTGTCAAAGTGAACGTCATAACCAATTGGAATGTCATCGTTTATAGAAAGAACTGACTTTGCTGTAATCATCTTCCTGTAAGCTGCATCAAACCCTTGAGATTGAAGAGTTTGTTGAAGCTCTGTCGGTTTCAGGTTCTCTCCGTTATCACTTCCCCTGTGGATATCGTAGGAAAATACATCTCCCCTCTTAACTATCTCAGCCCCAAGGCCTAAAGTTCCCTTTCTTGTAACCCAGGCGTAGGTATCGCTTCCATCTGGAAGTTTCCCATCTTTGTAGGGAATTGCCATGTGACAGTAGGAACAGACGTAACCCCAATCTCTGTTAGCATCTGGCCCTTCAGCAGGAGAAGTCATCTTTGGATAGGGATTGGTAGCATTTCCAAGTTCTGTAGGAACGGAGTAGTTGTAGTTCTCAGGAGGAACTTCTGTTGAAGGTGTATCTTTATCTCCAACTCTGTTTTCAAGAACGGGAAGGTCAACTTCTCCCTTAGAGTTGAACTCGTCCTTATCATAGTAAACTTCTGGCTTCCAAACACCGTCTTCCTTAACAAAGCGGACGTAGGCAAGTGGAACGCCGTCGTTGTCTGTATCAACACCCATCAGGTCTGCAGTTGAGATGTACTTGAAGAAGAAACCTGCGAATGTCCTGTAAACAACGTCTCCGTTATCGTCGTGGAACGTTGCAGCACCGCCGTTTACGTAAACATCCCCACCATCTTTATCCTTTGTAGATGAAGGGTGTTCAAAGTAAGCAACCCTTGCAACTTCTCTGGTAGCACCGTTTGCGTTGTTTGGGTAGATAAAAAACTTAGACCAGGAACCATCGTTGTTCCTTATGGCATTAAGCTGATCATCTGAAAGGCCGTAAAGCTTTTTAAGAACTGAAAGTGGAACAGAGTTGTAGTAGGCAGAATCAACCTTAGCAACCGTTTTATAGATAGGATTACCGTTTTGATCTTTACCTACTTCTACTTTCTCACCGACTTTCGGAGGAATTCCAAGTGAAAGTACAATTGTTTCACCATCTGAAGAAATACCCTTAAAGACCATAACCCTTGGGTTTGCAGGCATTATGGGTTCTTGAACGTAACCGTTAATCTCAGTTTTTATCTTTGAATTTGCATCTGCCTTTGAGTGACACATGAAGCAGTCTGTATCGTTAACACCTGAACGGGCAAAGTTGAAAAGTCCCGGCTTTCCTGTAAATCCTGCACCGACCTCATAGTCTGAATAGCCGAAAAGGTCGCCGTCAAAAGGAATTGTGGAGTTTATCTGAGAGAGAATCTGATCATCGCGAATGAACCAGTCTTTGGTTTTAAGCTCATTAAATAAATCCTCTCCAAGCCTCTCTTTCAGAACCTCATCAAGGGGCTTATTCTCCCTTCCAAACTGAGCAGCGCCACCACCTGCGTGGCAGGAGTTACAGGTGATGTTGTGGTTGACCGTTCCCATATCAAAGTTGAAGCCTTTGTAGGCAGAAGGGTCTGCAGGGTTGATTCCGTCAACTGCTCCGTCTGGAACTGCAGGGTCCTGAAGTGGTTTTTTAGCCGCCAACTGGCGGTAAGATGGTGGTCACCAACCACCATAGTGGGATTTGGAACGGAAGTATCTCATCTTAAGGACAACGTTTGTAACGAAATCTTTGGCTCCTGTATCGTCTCCGTAGGTTTCTCTGTTGTCCATCCAGCCCATATCGTGGAGGCCTACAGCTCCGTGGTGAGAGGCCCTGATGTCTGTAATGATGCTCTCGTGACACTGGCCGCAGGACTTTTCAAAGCTTATAGGTGTTCCCTTGTAGAGGGTTACGTTGTTACCGTCTTTGTCTTTTACAGTGATAGTGTCTGGAGTTGTGGTTGTGTCAAACCGGTTTCTGAAATCATCCGGCTTGTCAATTACGTTTTTTTCAACGTTTCCGTAGATGTCAATGAGCTTAACAGACGGGTGTTGTGCCAGTCCCTGAGAGGTTAAAAGTGCAGACATTATGAAGCCCGTTGTCAGGGAAAGGCTGCTCCTCTTCCACTTCCTTCCCATAGCTAACCCTCCAGAAATTTACAAAATGTTTACAATTCCGCCTCGTGCCATTTTACCAAAGTTTGATAAAAATGGGAATATGTTAGGAATTTCTTATATTCTGCGGAAACTAAGGGGAATTATTAATTTTGATTTGTAATAAAGAAGGGAAGAAGGGCAGGAGAACCTACCCTTCAAGTGAACGTTTCAATAGTTCTTTGAATTTCTCAAAAGCAGAATCAAGTTTGGAAAGGTCTTTTACGCCGCCCTGAGCAAGGTCGGGCCTGCCGCCACCCTTTCCACCAAGGATGGGTGCTATTTCTCTTATCAATTCTCCGGCTTTAAGTCTGTCTGTAAGGTCTTTTGTAAGGGCTATGAGAAGGGAAGCTCTACCGTCTTTGAGGCCTACCAGCATAACGGCTGCAGAGCCGGCCTTGTTTCTTATGACGTCTGCAACTTCTGCAAGCTCTTTTCCACCAAAGCCCTCAAGTTTTGCAGTTACGATTTTCACGCCGTTTATGGTGGGAGCTCCCCTCACAACCTCATCAACCTGAGCCGTGGCCAGCTTTTTCTTCAAGCGCTCAAGCTCCTTCTCCTTCTCCTTCAGCTCCTCTTTTAGCCTCTCAACCTTTTGAATCAACTGTTCTTCAGGTGCCTGAAGGGAATTTCTGAGCTTCTTAACGAGATTTTCCTTCTCCCTTACGTATCGGGCAGCCTCTTCTCCGACAACAGCCTCTATACGCCTCGTTCCAGAGGAAACGGAAGATTCAGAAACTATCTTGAAAAACCCTATATCGCCGCTCCTGTTTACGTGGGTTCCACCGCAGAGTTCAACGCTAACTCCTCCAACGTCAACAACTCTAACAACGTCTCCGTACTTCTCTCCAAAGAGGGCTATGGCTCCTCTGTTTAGTGCCTCCTCAATGGGCATCTCTTCAATTTTCACGGGATAGTTGTTCAGTATCCAGTTGTAAACCTGGTCTTCCACAGCCTTAAGCTCTTCGTCGGTTGGAGCCTCAAAGTGGGTAAAGTCAAACCGTAACCTGTCTGGCATAACGAGGGAGCCTGCCTGTTTAACGTGGTTTCCAAGAACTTCCCTCAGGGCTTTATGGAGAAGGTGGGTTGCCGTGTGGGCCCTTGTTATCGCCCTTCTCCTCTTTTCGTCAACAACGGCGTTTACATAGTCTCCGGTTTTAAGTTCTCCTTTAACAACCTTAACCTTATGGCCGATAAGCTTTTCGGTTATGTTCTGGGTATCAAGAACCCTGCAGTAGCAGCTGTTTCCTTCTATAATTCCTGTGTCTCCAACCTGTCCTCCCTTTTCAGGGTAGAAGGGCGTTCTGTCAAGGATTACAGTTCCCTCCTCTCCCTCTTTAAGAGTTCCAACGAGCTCTTCTCCCTTTAGTATTCCAACAACTTTTGCGTACTCTTCAAGGTGTTCGTAACCTGTAAAGAGGGTGGGGAACTTTTCAGAGAGCTCCTGAATTTCGGGAGAAACAACTTTCTGAATACCACCCTTCCAGCTCTTCCTTGCCCTCTCTTTCTGCTCTTCAAGGAGCTCCTCAAATTTTTTAACGTCAACCTTCATATTCTCATCGTTTGCCACTTCTAAAATAAGGTCTAAAGGAAAACCGAAAGTGTCGTAGAGCTTAAAGGCTTCCTCTCCGGGAATCGTGTCTTTCCCTTCCTCTTTTAGTTTCTCTATGAGCTCCTGAAGGATGAAGAGCCCCTTCTCAACGGTTCTGGCAAAACGCTCTTCCTCTTTCTTAACAACCCTTTTTACAAGGTCTCTGTTGAGCTCTAATTCCGGGTAGGCATCTCTCATTATCTCAACAACAACGTCCACTCCCTCAAACAGAAACGGCCTGTCTATTCCTAAGAGCCTTCCGTGCCTTGAGGCCCTCCTTATTATCCTCCTTAGAACGTAGCCTCTTCCTTCGTTGGCCGGAAGAACGCCGTCTGAAATAAGGAACGTCATAGCCCTTAAGTGATCCGCAATTACCCTCATTGAGGTTGACGTTTTTTCATCTTTTCCGTAGGGAATACCGGAAACCTCAGATGCCCACCTAACCAAGGGAAAGAGAAGGTCTGTCTCGTAATTGGAAGGAACGTTCTGAAGAACTGAGGCTATACGCTCTAAACCCATTCCCGTATCTATTGATGGCTTTGCAAGGGGGTGGAGATTCCCCTTTTCGTCCCTTTCGTACTGCATAAATACAAGGTTCCATATCTCTAAATACCTGTCGCAGTCGCAGGTCCCTATGCCGCAGGTTTCCCCGCAGGCAAACTCCTCTCCCCGGTCGTAGTAGATCTCACTGCAGGGACCGCAGGGCCCGGTATCACCCATAGCCCAGAAGTTGTCTTTCTCTCCCAGCCTGTAAATTCTATCTTCTGGAAGGCCTATAACCTTGTTCCATATCTCAAAGGCCTCATCGTCTTTTTCGTAAACCGAAACGTAGAGCCTTTCAACTGGAAGCTTAAAGACTTCTGTAACGAGTTCCCAGGCAAACTCAATGGCCTCTTTTTTGAAGTAATCTCCGAAGGAGAAGTTACCCAACATCTCAAAGAAGGTGTGGTGGCGGCCGGTTTTTCCAACGTTCTCAAGGTCGTTGTGTTTACCTCCCGCCCTCATACACTTCTGGCAGGAAGTTGCCCTTTTAAAGGGCGGCTTCTCTTTTCCTAAAAAGTAGTCTTTGAACTGAACCATTCCGGCGTTTGTAAAGAGAAGGGTCGGGTCGTTCTTGGGAATTAATGGAGAGCTCTTTACACGAACGTGCCCCTTATCCTCAAAAAACCTTAAAAAAGCCTCTCTAATCTCGTTTCCGCTCCACTTCATGACTTCTCCGGCTGGAAAGTTTTGGCTATTTTACCTTTTTGAGGATATGGTTGACTTCCGGGAATGAAAAGCCCCTCTGGAGAAGGAATCTTTTGAGCTGCTCTCTGCTCTTTCTTCTACAGAGCTTACTAACCTCTTTTTCTATGTAGGTGTAGTCAAAGGGAGTTGTAAGTTCAACCTCTTTTATGACCTCTTCTGGAAAACCTAAGCTCCTCAGATGGTAGGCAATCTTCCTCTTTCCCCAGCCTTTTTCAACCTTTCTCAGGAAGTACCGGCGGGCAGATTCCACCTCGTTAACGTAGCCGGATTTGAGGAGCTCCCCCTTAAGGAGCTCCATCTCCTCTTCCTTTATATGGGGAAACTTGTCTCTGATCTTCCTCTCAAGGGCCGATAACGAGTAATCTCTCTTTGAAAGAAGACTGATGGAGTAGGCAAAGGCCTCTTTAAAAGTGCTCTTCTCCACTTGAGATAATCCCCTCCATCTTAAGCCGCAGATCGTCGGGGCGGGTTGCGTACTTCAGGGCATCTTCTCGGGTGATAAGCCCTTTCCGCCACAGGTCGTAAAGCGACTGATCAAACGTCTGTGAACCGTAAACCTCTTTTCCTCTTTCAATAAACTCCGGTATCTCGTCTGTAAGCTCCGGATTCATTATCCTCTCTTTTATTGCCTCAGAAACTATCATCACCTCAACAGCTGGAACTCTACCCTTACCGTCTGCTGTTGGTAAAAGCCTCTGAGAAATGGTAGCCTTAAGAACCGAAGCAAGCTGGAACCTTATGGCCTGCTGCTCGTGGAGAGGGAAGAAAGAGATAATCCTGTTTATGGTCTCTTTGGCGTCAAGGGTGTGAAGGGTTGAGTAGACCATGTGGCCGGTTTCTGCGGCGTCAAGGGCCGTTCTCACAGTCTCAACGTCCCTCATCTCACCAACCAAAATCACATCTGGGTCTTCACGAAGAGCGGCTCTAAGGGCTGTAAAGAAACTCTCTGCATCGTCTCCAATTTCCCTCTGGTAGAAAAGGCACTTCTTATCCTTGTGAAGATACTCTATCGGATCCTCTATAGTAATAACTATCCTTGAATCCCGTTCGTTCAGCTCTTCAAGCATTGCGGCAAGAGTTGTTGACTTACCGGAGCCGGTGGTTCCGGTAACAAGAACCAATCCTCTCTGGTACAGAGCTATCTCTTTCAAAATGGGGGGAAGATTTAGCTCATCAATTCTGGGGACCCTTACCGGAATAGCCCTCATAACTATTGCAAACGTCCCCCTCTGACGGAAGATGTTAACCCTGAAACGGCATACCCCCGGAAGGGAGTACGCCAGATCTATGTCCTTTATATATGGAAGCTGTTTCTTCTTCTCTAAGGGAAGTATCTGCTTTATGTAATCAAGAATATCTGACTGTTCCAAGGGAGGGAGATCAGTTTTTATAAGCTTCCCGGCGATTCTAAAAATCGGTGGGGCTTTCACCCTAAGGTGAACGTCGGAAGCTCCCACCTTAAAGGCCTTTTTTAAAAGGTCGTTTAGCTCAATTTTGGCCCTGCTCTGAAGTTCCACCTAAAGCCTCCAGAATTTTAGCTTCAAGCTCTGCAGCAACTTCTGGGTTTTCTTTCAGAAACTGTCTTGCGTTCTCCTTGCCCTGACCTAACCTTAAATCTCCAAAGGAGTACCAGGAACCACTCTTCTTTACTATACCAAGTTCTTCCCCTATGTTCAGAAGATCAGCTTCTCTTGAAATTCCTTCTCCGTAGTAGACCTCAACAATGGCCTCCCTGAACGGCGGAGCAAGTTTGTTCTTCACTATCTTCACTTTGGCTTTGTGGCCAATTCTCTCGTCTCCCTTACCCTTTATCTGGCCGATGTTTCTTATCTCTATCCTCATTGAGGAGTAGAACTTGAGAGCTCTTCCCCCTGTGGTTGTCTCCTGAGGCCCTCCGTACCCCATCATTCCAATCTTTTCCCTCACCTGGTTGATGAAGATAAGGGCGCAGTTGCTCTTACTTACTGCAGCTGTGAGCTTTCTGAGGGCCTGAGACATAAGCCTTGCCTGAAGGCCAACGTGGGAATCTCCCATATCTCCCTGTATTTCAGCTTCAGGCGTAAGGGCGGCAACCGAATCAACAACAACCACATCTACAGCACCGCTGCGAACTAAAGTTTCGGCTATCTCAAGGGCCTGTTCACCGCTGTCTGGCTGGGAGACCAAAAGTTCTTCAAGGTTTATCCCTAACTTCTTGGCGTACGTTGGATCTAAAGCGTGCTCTGCGTCAATGAAAGCAGCAACTCCGCCGTCTTTCTGGGCGTTCGCTATTACGTGGAGGGCAAGAGTTGTTTTACCTGAAGACTCAGGGCCGTAAATCTCTGTAATTCTACCCCTGGGAATTCCGCCAATTCCGGTGATCCTATCTATAGCTATAGAACCGGTTGAGATGGCGGGAACTTTCTCTACTGGCTTTTCGCCTAAAAACATTACAGAGCCTTCACCGTACTCTTTCCTGATCCTTTTAAGGGCATCTTCAAGTGCTTTTCTTCTCTCTTCCTGCATAAACACTCCTTTAATTGAGGTTAATGGCGGAGAGGGCGGGATTTGAACCCGCGGTGCGGGGGCTACCCGCACACCCGATTTCGAGTCGGGCCCGTTAAGCCAGGCTCCGGCACCTCTCCGCTAAGCTCTAAGTTTTTTAAAGAACTCCTTTAAGAGTTCTGCAGCTTCGGGGAGCTCCACCTTCTCCACAACAGGTCTGTGGTTGTTCCTCTCGTCTGAGAGTATTGAGTAGAGGCTCTCAACCCCTCCAAACTTCGGGTCGGGAACGGCGTAAACGACCCTGCTTATCCTTGACTGAATTATAGCACCGCAACACATAACGCAGGGTTCCACCGTTGAGTAGAGGGTGCAGCCGTTCAGCCTCCAGGAGTTGAGCTTTCGGGAAGCCTCTCTGATTGATAGAATTTCAGCGTGGGCGGTTGGATCCTGAAGGAACTCTTTTCTGTTGAAAGCCCTCGCTACCACTTCACCGTTTTTGACGATGAGAGCTCCAATGGGAACCTCTCCGTAGGAAAAGGCCTTTTTAGCTTCAGAAAGAGCTTCGTAGAGGAAGCGGAGGTCTGAGTTCATGGAGCTCCGAAGAAAGGTTTAAAGTGGCGCGCCCGGCAGGAGTCGAACCTGCAACCTTGGGATCCGTAGTCCCACGCTCTATCCAGTTGAGCTACGGGCGCCCAGCCGGGTATAAATTTATCCCCGCCGTTTAAGTTTTCAACAGATAAAAGTAAAATTTTCCAAACCGTTGAACCGCCGGAGGAAAAAATGGAAATGGAACCAACATACAACCCTCAGCTCTTTGAAGATAAGTGGTACAGGAAGTGGCTTGAAAATAAGTACTTCCACGCAGATGAGAAAAAAGTCCTCTCTGGAGAGAAAAAGAAGTTCAGCGTAGTTCTTCCCCCTCCAAACGTTACGGGAGTTCTCCACGTAGGTCACGCCCTCAACTCAACGCTTCAAGATGTAATCTGCCGCTGGAAGAGGATGAAGGGTTATGAAGTGTGCTGGGTTCCGGGAACAGACCACGCAGGAATTGCAACCCAGTGGGTTGTAGAGCGGGAGCTGGCAAAAGAGGGACTGACAAGGCACGACGTTGGAAGGGAAGAGTTCTTAAAGAGAGTCTGGGAGTGGAAAGAGCAGTACGGCAGCAGAATAATCAACCAGCTTAAGAAGTTAGGAACTTCCTGCGACTGGGAGAGAGAAAGGTTCACAATGGACGAGGGCTTTTCAAAGGCTGTAAGGAGAGCCTTCGTAACCCTCTACAGAGAAGGGTTAATCTACAGAGGAAAGAGGTTGATAAACTGGTGCCCCAGGTGTCACACGGCCCTTTCAGACCTTGAGGTTGAACACGAGGAAGAACAGGGAAAACTCTGGTACATAAGGTACCCGTTGGTTGACGGGGAGGGTTACATAGTTGTGGCCACAACAAGGCCCGAAACCCTTTTAGGAGACGTTGCAGTTGCCGTCAACCCGAAAGATGAAAGGTATAAAGACCTGGTAGGTAAAAAGGTTCGCCTTCCCATAGTTGGGAGGGAGATACCGATAATTGCTGACGAGTACGTTGACCCCGAGTTTGGAACGGGAGCCGTTAAGATAACGCCCGCCCACGACTTCAACGACTTTGAAGTAGCCCAGAGGCACGGCCTTGAGGCCATTCAGATAATGGACGACTGGGGAAGGATAACGGTTCCACCGTTTAAGGGAATGGACAGGTTTGAGGCAAGGGAGGCGATAGTTGCACTTCTTAAGGAAGAGGAGCTCCTTGAGAAAGAGGAACCCCACAACCACGCGGTAGGCCACTGCTACAGGTGTAAAACCGTTGTTGAGCCCTACCTTTCAGACCAGTGGTTTGTAAAGACAAAACCCCTTGCCGAAAAGCCCATAGAAGCGGTTAAAACCGGAGAAATCAGGTTCATTCCAAAGCAGTGGGAAAACACATTCTTTGACTGGATGTACAACATAAAGGACTGGTGTATTTCCCGTCAGATCTGGTGGGGACACAGAATACCGGCCTGGTACTGTTTAGACTGCGG
>Ga0256831_1000384_pt1 | contig 22947 bp, 8 predicted proteins | sample 132544metaG_FD_189087 | JGI IMG/M metagenome (GOLD analysis project Ga0256831, IMG submission 189087) | Hydrothermal vent microbial communities from Lau Basin, Pacific Ocean - 132-544 | ecosystem: Environmental > Aquatic > Marine > Hydrothermal vents | place: Pacific Ocean: Lau Basin | collected... | reverse complement strand
CCCTTGTAATAATAAAAACATTGGTCATCCGTATCATATACCAAAAGCCCTGTGGCGGGTGAGGTTATGGCGTTACGTTGCGCTTTTGTCATACGCGGAATAAGCATTCCTGCCGTGTCGGATTTTACTTCCAGCATGGCGGAAGGGTCGGCGGTTGAACCATCGGTGTTGATGGCTACCTGTGCGTTGAGTGCCAGGGTGGCCAGTAGCATCAGGGTTAAAAGAGTTAGTTTTTTCATGATTATTTATTTTTTATTTAATGGTCATTTGCCCTGCGGGCGTTATTTGCTTCGCGTTATTTAGCCTCCTTTCAGTCGGCCGTCATTTGCTTCGCTGTCATTGGCTCGCGTAATTGGTTTGCTACGCAAACTTTGTTTATCTCCCTGCGGTCGATGTTATCTTGTTTCTTTTTTCTTCCCGATAGCTATCGGGACTTTTATCTTCTCCTCCTCTTTCCCCACTCCGCCACCCCTTCCTTATGGTCGGGGTGTTGGGTGGGTTGAAACCAAATTTCTGCCTTTGGTTTTTGTCAATTTCTTTTTTGTAAATCCGGTTTTGGTGGTTAAACAATGTGTAATTATGCAGGCCTTCGTTTTTAAATACAACGACTACTACCGGCCTGTACTACTATCATGTTTTAAAGGAAACCGTAACCTGTTTTTAGTTGAATAACCAAAAAATACATTGGGAAAAGGCAGAATTTGAATTGATTTCATAATTGTTTCAGTAAAATTTTCTTAGCTAAATTCGGTTATTACAAAAGCCAATTCAAGCACCATTTAGAATTCGGCAGGTTTTAATAAAAAAGCGGCAACTATGAATTAGAATTTGGCAGGTGATTTGGCTGTGAGTATTTTGTAAAGTCTCTAACCGGAGTTGTTAAAACCTAAATCTTTTCATTTTAACAGGACGATGGAAATCAGAAGGTAAATATTAAACAACTTCATTTATAAATTTTTAGTAGTTTTACAGTTGAGAAAATACCAAGCTCATGACCCGCTTAAAACTACTAATGATTAATCTGATTTTTTTGCTGCCCGGCTATTTTGCTACAGTGAATGCCGACAATACTAATATTGACAGTTTGGAAAATATGCTTTCAACCACCGGCGAACCGGAACAGGCAGCCATTTTAAATGAGCTTTCAAACCGGCTGCGGCATACCAATGTTGAAAAAAGTATTGAATATGCTAAAAAGGCACGGCGGCTTTCCGAAAAATTTAACCAACCTGTAGAAACATACAATGCATTGCTTAATCTTGAAGTAGCTTACTCAAGAATGGACACACTAAACCTCACCATTAAATACTGTAAGGAGGCGCTAAAAGTAGCCGGTCAACTAGGAGATAGCATGTTAATAGCCCGGGCTAATTTTGAACTTGGCACAAACTTTTCCGAAAAAGGACAGTATGAAAAAGCTTTGAAATATCTGTTGCAATCATTGCACATTGTGGAAAAAAAATACGATGATGGCGATTCGATAAACACCATTCATCCACTTGCTTTTATTGCCAACAATGTAGGCGTATTGTATAACCGTATTGGCAACAAAAAAAAAGCGTTACAGTATTACCGGTTAAGTTTGAATATTAAAAGCAAGCTGGGCGATTCGGCAGGCATCGCCAACATACTCAACAACATGGGGTTGATTTATGCCGAAAACAGCGCATTTAACAAAGCGGATGAATACTACTCTAAATCCATTGCTATTTTAAGAAAAATAGACGACAGTACAAGCCTGGCCGAAACCATATTTAACAAATGGGAGTTGGACATTAAACGAAAACAATTTCAAGAGGCACTGGCCTATTACGATAGCGTGAAAATGTTTAAACCCTATTTTAACGGGCGTACATTGACGATGATGTATGCCAATAGCGCAGACCTCTTTTTGAAGCTTAACAAACCTCAAAAAGCTTACCCGAATATTAAAAAATCGCTGGAAATGGCCAAGGAAACAAATATTCTTGCTATGGTAACAAAAAGCTACCGGCTGTTTTCGGAATATTATGCGCAACTATCCGATTACCGGCTGGCTTACATATATCAACAGAAGTTTGTTAAGCTAAACGATTCGTTGATAAATACCGCACTTACCTCTAAGCTGGCAGAAATGCAAACACGTTACGAAACCGAAAAAAAAGAGAAGCAAATTACCATTCTTAAAAAGGATAAGCAATTAAAGGACGCAGAGCTGGAAAAGCAAAAGAGTGTAAAATTTATTTTTCTCGCCTCATTTATCCTTGTCATTATCATAGCTGTTCTGCTTATCAGCAGGATGAAAGCCAGACAAAAACACAAACAGGCAGAGTTGGAAAAAAGAAACCTTGAAAATGAGCAAAAACTGTTGCGCAGCCAAATGAACCCTCATTTTATTTTTAATTCACTCAACTCAATACAAGGCTTTATTTCGGCAAACGACAGCTTTAAAGCCATGGGCTTTTTGTCGAAATTCGGCCATTTGATACGCCGGATTCTGGAAAACAGCAGAGAGAGTTTTATCACCCTGGAAAACGAGATTGAAACCCTCCGCCTCTATATCGAAATGGAAAAACTAAGGTATAAAGATGTTTTTGATTACGAGTTACTTGTTAACGACAGTCTTGATGTGGAAAATACTTTTATCCCTCCTTTAATCATTCAACCTTTTGTTGAAAATGCCATTGTGCACGGCTTAAGCCCCAAAGGGAAAAACGGGAAACTAACGGTGTCTTTTTATAAAGAAAGTAACAAGCTGATTGTTAAAGTTACCGATAACGGTGTCGGCAGAAAAAAAGTCCCTGCCACCCGGCCCGATTCGGAAAATAGCCATAAATCGCTGGGCGTTAAGCTTACACAGGAAAGGTTAACCCTCCTTGGTAAAAAAACCAAAGCCATCGCTTCGTTTATTATAAACGACCTTAAAGATGACGACAACCGGCCTTTGGGTACCGAAGTGGTGATTATTGTTCCTCAAAAAGAGTAGTTTATCAATATTTATTACCTTTACACCAACTATGATAAAAGCTGTAATTATAGACGATGAAGCCGAAGGCCGGAACGTAGTAAATAACATTGTAAAAAATTATTGTACGGAGGTTGAAATTGCAGGAGAAGCGGCTACAGTTGCTTCGGGTGTTAAGCTGATACAAAAAACCAACCCCGACCTTGTTTTTCTCGATGTTCAAATGCCGGATGGTACCGGGTTTAACTTACTTGAACAGTTTGATGAGATAGCCTTTCAGGTGGTTTTTGTAACCGCTTACGAGCAATACGCCATAAGAGCTTTTAAATACAGCGCCATCGACTATATATTAAAACCCATCGACCCGCAACTGCTTATTGAAGCGGTGGAAAAAGCAGGAAAATTATCCCCCGGAAAAAATCAGTCTTCCGAACGGGTTAGCAACCTGCTTGAAAACAGCAAAAGTATTTCCAAAATAGCACTGCCAACCCTAAACGGATACCGGTTTGTAAAGGTTCAGGACATAGTAAGGTGCAAGTCGAATAATAATTACACCCTTTTTTATTTGCAAACCAACGAACAATTTATTGTAACCCGTACCCTTAAGGATTATGAAGAGCTGCTAAAAAATGAATCGTTTATAAGGGTACACCAGTCGCACCTAATAAACCTTAACTATGTGGAACAATACATAAAAGGCGAAGGCGGTACCGCTATTATGAGCGATGGTTCGGAGATAGAGGTGTCGCGCCGAAAAAAGGATTTGTTTTTAAAGCGTATTTTGCACGAATAAAAAAATCATTCTGTTTTCCCGGTAAACACTTTTTTAACTATCCGCATATTGCTTTCTATAAGCTTAACAATATAAATCCCTTTTGTTTCATTAATTTGTAATTTAATTTCTTGTCCTGATGCTGTTGTTTCCGCTACTTTTCTTCCTGTAATATCAAATACCATCACCGTAGCAGGTTGCCGGGTATTTTTATTATTTCTTATTACATATATCGTACCTTTACTATCAGCATATATATTGGCGATACCGGAGCCGGAAGTTTGGCCAATACCCAAGGCACTATTGATAAAATGTATCCTGAATCTTTCGGGTGCTTGATAAGTTGTTGCTTCAAATTTATAAACCGGGTTTTTCTTAAAATCAAAATAGCTTCCAAGTGCTAAATCTTCAAGAAATATTTTGGTATTATCGGGAATAGTACACGCTTTAAGATTAAGCTGTTGTGTTCCGCTGATACCGGCTTTAAAGCTAATATTTTCAATACGGGTTCCGCCATATATCATTGGTACGGCTAATAAACTCAGTTTGTCATTCTGCCGGGCAAACCAAAGTTGGGGAGCATCATTGTTTTGAGGACTAAATTTAAGCACATCTCTTCCGCTTTCGTATGCTTCGGTATTGCTATCATCAAAACTTACCCACAATTCGTCTGATTTATCACCGCTAACCGCATCAATAACCAAATAGGGTAACTCATCTGCACTTTTGGCTTTGTAATAGGGTTGATTTGAATGTACTCTGGCCGACATGGGAATGGTAAAATACATGTTGGCATTATTGGTTTTAATAAAAAAGCTTTGACTTCTTGGTATAATTCCGTTGGCGAGGCTGCCCTGCCCCTGCGAATTCCGGTATGCATAGTTACCTGCTGTGGGATTCCAAACCCATATACTTCCATCTATTCCTGTTGTATCCCAACCCGGACCGTCCCAGTCTAAAGCACTGGCGTATGGGTTTCCAACCATGTTATACCCATGTGCCGTACCCGAGTAAAACAGCTGTGGTGTTGACCATTGCGATCCGTCGAGGTAATAATCCTGACTGTTTAAGTTGCCTGCAAAGGAAAAAGTTGTATCGTTATTGGCATCTATCCAAACCATAAATCCGGTGGCAGGGGTGAGGGCTTTTGTGAGTGAAGTAATGTAGCTCCAACTATCGTCAGGCTCATTATACTCCAAAAGCCACACATCGGGATTATGGTTAAAAAACAGGTCATTAACAACAGCACTGTCAATGGGTGAAGAAAGTTGATGCCATTTACCTGAAGATACAAATTGTTTTACAGTAATCTGTCCTGATGTCTTCAAATACTGTTCGCCAAGCAACGAGGCGTTTCCGGAGGCATTTGATTCAAGCGTAAAGTTTTTTGCCAATGAAAGTTGTGTTAAGGTTGGAAAGTTTACTGCATTTGGCGATACGGACACATCGGTTAATGAGGTGGGAATCGTGTCGCTATTCCAGTTTCCGGTAATGTACCAACTGCTGTCCACACTTCCCGACCAGGTTGCGGATACGGAATTTAAATTCACGTAAATATCATCGAGGTAAATACCCCCGGAACCTATGGGACTGTTGGTATGAAATCCGAAATAATAAGTTCCCGTTGTTGCCGGTGTTATATCGGCTTTGCCAAGGGTAAAACTCCAATTGGTAATGTCATTATTCGACCAAATTACTGTACTGTTCATGGAAGAAATATCAGGATAATCACCGTATTTAATTTCAAGTGATTCATGGCCGCCAACACTACTGTACACAAAAGCAAGTTCATAAGAAACACCGGCTTGTAATAAAAAACCCGGTGTAAAAAACCAATCATCCGACGATTTATTTGCTGGAGTGCCGACAAAAACGGTTCCATTTCCCGAATAGCCGTAAGCACTTTGGGTTTGCCATTTTACACCGTCGTTATTTGCATCTTCAACGGTCATGCAAGAAGGTAAATTAGGGGTGGTTACATTTTCAAAGTTTTCAAAGTAAGGCAAATTAGAAGGATTACAGGGTGTTGAAAAGCTTTCGGGACCCGACCATTCGCTGTAACTGCCTCCTCCACACAAAGAACGAACGTACCAATCGTAATCGGTACTTGCTGTAAGTGGCGAAAGCGAATAAGGATTCGTGCTTGTGCCGCTTATGGTTACTCCCGTTCCTTGTGTAAATCCTGCGTTTCCGTATTCGATATCCCACGCAGTGGCACTGCCTTTTTCCTTCCATTTCAGTTGGGCTGTGGTGGCGGTAATGTTTTGTGTCCAAAGCGAATCGGGATAAATGCCGGGGCATGTATTGTCGTCAATAGTAATGTCGTCAATATACCAGCCCTCTTTAGTAATGCTGTTGTCGGAACTTAACTTAAATCGTATTTTAACTCTTTGTCCTTTAAAATTTTCAAGCGAATACTTCTCATTTTTCCACCAGGTGTTATCAGCAGGGTTACCACCCCATGTGGAATAGGAATTTTCATCAAACCGTTGCCAGGCAGAGTAGTTGTTTGCACTTCCTTCGTAAGCACTGGTGGGAAGTGTTCGCCAACTGCTTCCGTTATCGGTGGATATCTGAACCTTGCAATAGTCGTTACCGCCTTCAGTTTTTGCTATGTGCCAGAATGTTAAATAGGGATGGGCTGTTTTTGACAGATCAACATAGGAATTCATTATCAGATAATTGGTATTAAAGTCGGAGTAGGCATTGTGTGCACTTTTCGAACCTCCGTGTTTTAGAGAGGTATTTAAGGTAAAATCAACCGAATTTCCGGAAGCATTACCGAATTTCACAAAACCTGACTCAAAATCTTCGGTCACAGGCAGCGAATAGGGTGCTGTGGTGGTGGTAAAATTAATGGGGCCTGTCCAGAGACTGGAACTGGTTCCCGAACAGTTTTTCTTTACATACCAATCGTAGGAGGTGGAAGGAGAGAGTCCGGCAATGGTATAGGTTGTATCGGAAATATTTGAAATCGTTGTCCCGTTTCCGTGCGAAAATCCCGGTGTGCCATATTCAATATCATAGGTGGGCGAATAGAGTTGCGTCAACCACGATACTTGTGCCGAATCGCCCCATGCAGTTGTTTGCGGGCTCAACGGCGGAGCACAATTTACTGCCGATTCGCGTATGGTAACATCATCAATATTAAGTCCTGTACTTCCGTTGTTTTCAATAACCTCAAAGGCGACCCGGGAGTCGGAGGTGTTGTTCGGGAGTACTATAGTATCGTGAACCCAGCTGTTTATCGTTGTATTTTGATATGTCTTGAGAACTATCCAGGAACTTGTTGCGGCAGATTTGTAGAGCACATTAAATTTATAATAACCATAACTCGTACCGTACCAGAAATCCATTTGAGGGGTGGTAAGGCTGCTTAAATCCAACGGTGGCAGGATGAGCCTGGTGCGGGCATTATTTTTCATAAAGTATGCATTGTATGAACCGGAATGGGCTGATGAAATATAGTATCCGTCTCCATTCTGAAATTTCCAGTTTTCGTTATAAACATTCACATATTCCTGCGTCCAACAACCCGGTATATTTCCGCTGTTTTCAAAGTCTTCTGTCCAGGGGAACGACGAAATGGTGCACAGTGAATCTACAATGATATAACCGGTACGTGTAAGCGTATTTGTAGTGGAACCGTTGCCAACGGCAAGCGTAACCGAATAGGTACCGGGATTAGTGAATTGAACCCACGGGTCTTTCGAACTTGACGAAGTGGAACCGGCATAGGTAACAGTATTGGGGCTAAACGACCAGCTCCATGTAGTGGGGCTACCGTAACTGATATCATAAAACTTTACCAGTTCGCCCGAGCCGGGATTGGCAGTGTTGACTACAAAATCGGCTGTTAATGAAAACGTTCCGAATTTGAATTTTGAGATTTTGGTTTTCGGTAAAGCAGCTGCATATTGGTTGGTGTACCAAAACATTGTGTCGTTGGAAGGGTCGATGGAAATGTTTGAATAATCGCCCCAACGACTTTCAGGCCCTTGAAGATGGGAACCATTGTAAATAACTTCTTCGGCAACATCAAAAACCCCGTTTCCGGCAGCAAAGGCTGTAGGGCTTTGGGCGGCATATCTTATTCCGGGATAGGTTGAAGAACCCGAAACGGAATAACCCATTGCAATCCGGTGGTTAGAGTTCATGGTAATACTACCTGTCCAACGGCTGTCGTTGTCAGGCGAATAGGTCCCCTGTTGGCGTATTTCCCAATCTCCTTCGGTTTTACGCAGTTCGTACCAACGCATTCCGGCATTTAAACCTGAGCTACCCTCAACGGCATGGCAGCAAACCAATTCCTGATGGCTGGTAAAATTTCTGTAAACCGGTTTGTTCATAATGTAACTTCCCAACCCGTCAAGAGTACTGCCACCCGGCTGTTCGGGATCAGGTGACGGAGTAAACGATGCAACGTCCAAGGCTTTTACAAGCCCAAAGGTGGAATTGGAAAGGTTGTTCCAATCCACATCCATTTCGTAAAGCCAAAGTTGGTCTTTTATCGCATTCCATTGCGCATCATTGATGGCGACAAACAGCGCCGGCGTATTTGCAGGAGCAAAATCTCCTTCGTTATCAACCGGTGCGGCAATGGAATAGGTTGTGTTGGGTCTGTCAGGATTAATGAAACCAACCATCCTGGCCGGTTGTCCGTTGAGCATTTTACTTCTTTCAACAGCAAAAACATCTTCCTGGTCCTCGGTATTGTTTCCCAGTTTGTCGATTCCTATGTAATAACCATTGCTCCATATCCCGTATTTGGGATAATCGGGCCAGTCGTCCACATCAAACGAATAGGAATACCACGCCCCCAAAGGGTCGGAAGTTTGCGATATGGCCACCATTAAATAATCGTTGGGGCCACTTTTTGACATTTCAGTAATCAGCCAGCGTTCGGCTTGTTCATCATACAATACTATGGGGTCGCCATCATTGTAATTGCTTCCGGGCAACCCTGTAAAAAGAGTATTCAGTGCTATGGGGCCGGCTTTTAAAGTCCCTGTTTTATCGTAAACGGAAAAGGTTGCGTTGACAGCCTGAACATAATAATCTGCATTTACCGAACCGTTGGCATCGCTTGGGAAACCTGCACTTTGCGCACCCTCGAAGGTAAGCAACGGAGCGTTGGAACCCCTGCCCTCAGGTATAAAATCCTGAATAACCGGATCTGGTTCATGAGTAGAAAAACCGGGCGACTTATGTTCTTCTCTTTGTTCGGAAGATGTCTTTTTGCGATTATTCACCATTTGTTGCCACTCTTCCGGCGTAACCGGATTCATCTCGCTAACCTTTTTTGTGGTTTTTACTTTTGACAGAATTGTTAAAGTGGGGGTTGCCATCTTTTTTTGTTGGGCAAGCAAGCCGGTTGAAAGACTATACAACAATACAATTAAAACTATTTTTCGCATAATTAAATATTTTCTTTTCCGATAAAACAGTCAATAATTTACACCAAACATGAGTTATTTAGCATCGGCGTTATTATTCATAGTAGCCTCTAAAACTTCTATCCTTTTAAGCAGTTCCTCGTACTTTTTGTCTTTGGTTTCAATGATTTGTTTTTGGTTTTCGATGGTTTTCATCATTTGTGCATCCCTATTGTTTAATTCCTGTACGGCTTTTACAAGGGGGACAACAAACTGAGCATAACTAACGCTGTACATACCCAAATTGTCTTTGGCTTGTTGCACACCGCTAAATTCATAGCCGGCTTCCTGAGCGGCTTGTTCCACTTCCTGGGCGATGAAACCGGTCATTTTGATTTTTTCAATATCGTATTTTGAAGAATAATCCGGCGAATCTTTTCCTTTACCCTCGCGGGCAATCATCTGACTCATCTTATGGATATTCAAATTGTAGGTAACAGGGCGCAAGCGCGTGATAAAATCCAAACCGGCAACATTATTTTGAATATTTGTTTTGATACGGCGATCACTGTAGGTACTCCAGGTTACTTGTCCGCCTATCCAGGTAACGCTGGTATTTCCTATTTCTATTCTGTTGGAAACATTACTAATACCACCGGATCCATTTCCAATGCAAGTGGTATTAGTTAAATTAGTGCTACTAGTACCAAAGGAAGCATAAGAACCTACGGCAGTATTATAATCCCCTGTCTGATTATTAAGTATTGTATTGTCTCCAATAGCAACGTTTGAATATCCACTGGTATTAGCAGGCATTGCATTATATCCAATGGCAATATTCATGCCTCCTGTATTATTAGATTGTAATGCATCAAAACCTATTGCTGTATTTTTATCGCCACTATAATTAGATTTCAGTGAATTATATCCTAAGGCTGTATTCATCTGACCATTTGTATTGGTAGAAAGTGCATAGGCACCCACAGCAGTGTTTTCTGTTCCGGCAAATCCATTAAAAGTGCGATTGCTAAATAACGCCTTATGACCAATGGCGACCAAATCAGAGATTGTATCATTTTCATATAGAGACTCAGTACCAATAGCAACATTATTTGAGCCAGAAGTGTTTTTGTATGAAGCAGTTAAACCGATTGCAGTATTATTATTTCCAGAAGTATTTTTATTTAAACTTTGATAACCTAAAGCTGTGTTAAAATCTCCCAAAGTATTGGTGGTTAAGCTTTCTGCTCCAAGCGAAGTATTGCCTGTTCCACCGGTATTTGACGTATTGGCTTTATCTCCCACTGCGGTATTTCCATATCCGGAAGTATTGTTGAGCAGTGCATCATTTCCAAAAGCAGCATTGTTATGTCCGCTTGTATTCTTTTTCAATGCATCATCTCCCATAGCGGTATTTTGATATCCTTCTGTATTGCTATCCATAGCTCCTGAACCCAAGGCATTGTTTTCGTAACCGGTGGTGTTGGCCAGCAAAGAATGATAGCCTACAGCCGTATTGTTTTTACCGCTGGTATTGGCATATAAAGTATGATAGCCCAAGGCGGTATTTTTGTAACCTTTGGTGTTGGTTGTCATAGATTCTGTTCCTATAGCAGTATTAAATTTGCCTTCCGTACCGGTTGCGCCCGTTCCATTGTTGGTCAATGCTTTGCTTCCTATGGCAACCAATCCTGAATAACCGGCACCGCTGTACAAAGCTTGATAACCGAGCGCCGTGTTGTCCGAACCGGTTTCATTTAAAGCCAAAGCACTGCTACCTACGGCGGTATTGTTGTTGCCGGAAGAGTTGGTAAATAAAGCTGAATTACCATTTGCCGTATTATCGCTTCCGTGGTCATTAGAATTTAAGGCACTGTAACCGGTTGCGGTATTATAATTTCCATCATCGTTTGCCTTTAAAGCATCGGCACCATTGGCAACATTTTGGATACCGATAGTATTGTTAAGCAAACTTTGATAGCCAATGGCATTGTTGTATTGTCCTGTAGTATTGCTAGACAAAGCCGCTTGACCTATAGCGACATTATCAAAACCGGTAGTGTTTCCCGTTAAAGTTTGATAACCAAGTGCCGTATTACCGTAGCCGGTATTGTTCGAAGGTGTGGCACTACCTTTTAAAGCTTCATATCCAACAGCTGTATTGTAGGTAACAATTCCGGTAGTTGTGTTATTAGCCTTTTCCATTGCATTATAACCGATGGCTGTTGAACCACTATTGGCATTATTGGAGTATAAACTACCATAACCAATAGCTGTATTATACGAACCGGTGGTGTTACCTGATAAAGCACCACTACCATTGGCTGTGTTTTTTTCTCCTGAACTATTGGTTGCCATAGTAATATAACCTACAGCGGTGTTTCCTGTTCCGGTATTGTTGGCAGGGGTGCTGCTTCCTTGTAAGGATTGATAACCTATAGCAGTGTTGGAAGTGATGTAACCGGAAGTATTGTTGTCGGCATTTTCCATAGCTTTATAACCAACAGCCGTAGAGCCACTATTGGCTATATTAGTATATAAGCTGTAAGAGCCCAAGGCAGTGTTACCATCTGCGGTAATATTTTGATGTAAAGCATAAAAGCCTAAAGCTGTATTATGTTTACCTTTAGTATTTTCATACATAGCTTCTGTTCCTATGGCTGTATTATAAAAGCCTTCCGTTCCGGTTGCGCCGATTCCGTTTTTGTATAAAGCAAAATTACCTATGGCAACTAACTCTGACAGACTTGTATTATAAGCTAAAGCTTGATTACCAATAGCGGTATTATTTGATCCTGTTTCATTATAATATAGAGCCTGATTTCCAAAAGCAATATTATATTCTCCGGTTGAATTTGTATATAGCGCTCTATAACCAAAGGCTGAATTACCGGTTCCTCCTGTTCCGGAACTTAATACGTCAGTTCCAATACCGGTATTCCGGTAGTTGTTTAGGTTATTATTGTCCATTAGTCCGGCATGATTTCCCAAATAAACACTTTCGTTATTTGTATGACCATCGGATAAGTCATCAATTTTTTTTGCACCGCTTAATACACTCCAAGTGCTGCCGTCATAAAAATAAAATCCCTGCGTCCCATCAGTTTGGTATATCATCAAACCCGTAGCCGGTGAACTGATGGCGTTGCGTTGTGCTTCGGTCATACGCGGAATTAACATCCCTTTGCTTGTACTTTTAACATCCAGCATGGCCGAGTTGTTGGCTGCGGAACCATCGGTATTTACGGCTACTTGCGAAAAGAGGGTGCTAATTCCCACTATCAGAACCAAACATGTTACAATTAATTTTTTCATCTTTTTGCCTTTTTAGTATGTTAGGAAACTGCTAGTATCCACCGGGAAATTGCTCTCGTAAGAACAATAACCCGGTTTTTACCTGCAAATCAAATTTCCTACCTTTGATTAATTTTACTTTGTTAAAACTTTGAGGCAAAAGTAACTATGTGATAAAGGATTAACATAATCATTTGAGACAATAACGGTTTCATTTGGGACATAATGCTGTTTTTCTTGTAACGGGAATGGTACTTTCAATAAAAAGATTGAAAATATCACATCGTTAAAAGGTAACACCTGATTTCTTCCCTTTTTTCAATTGGTATCATAAATTTTGGTACATTTTTGCGTTTGTAATGCAAAATTGTACGTTATTTGCACTATGATAAAAAGACAAATTACGGAAAAGCTGATTCAGCTTTCAGGAAAGTTTCCGGTAGTAACCATTACCGGCCCAAGACAGTCGGGCAAAACCACACTTGCCAAACATGTTTTTGCCGATTATGATTATGTTTCTTTGGAAAATCCCGACACAAGGCTAAAGGCAGAAGAAGACCCAAAAGGGTTCTTTGAAAACAATTCGGGAAAAGTAATTATTGATGAAATTCAGCATGTTCCTAAATTATTGTCATATATTCAAACAATAGTAGATGCTGAAAAAACCATGGGAAAATTCATACTAACAGGTTCTCAAAACCTTTTAATGTCTGAAAAAATATCCCAGTCGCTTGCAGGAAGAACAGCCTTGTTAAAATTACTGCCGTTTAACAGGCTCGAGCTTATAAAAAAGAAAGGAGTCAAAGATTATTCTTATGAAGAAATTATATACAAAGGAGCCTATCCTGCTATTTACAGCCACAATATCGACCCCGGCGATTTCTATCCTGCATATCTTGAAACCTATATTCAGCGTGACGTAAGAAGCATCCAAAATATCAGGAACCTGAGAGCATTTACCACGTTTATTAAACTGTGTGGGGGACGGACGGGTCAAATTCTTGATCTCTCTTCTCTTGCCAACGATACGGGTATAAGTGTAAATACTGCTAAGGAATGGATTTCTGTATTGGAAGCCAGTTATATAATATTTTTAATGCCCCCGTTTTACAAGAATTACAGTAAACGACTAATTAAATCTCCAAAATTATATTTCTATGACACAGGACTTGTAGCTTTTTTATTGGGGATAGAAAACCATGAGCAATTGTCATCACACTATTTAAAAGGAAGCCTTTTTGAAAATCATGTAATTCTCGAAATACTAAAACAACGTTATAATACAGGAAAACAAGCGAATATATATTATTGGCGTGACAATAAGAAAAATGAAATAGATTGCATTATTGATGGATTAACTCCAATGGCTATTGAAATAAAAGCGGGTAAAACATTTTCAAAAGATTTCCTGAAAATGAAAAAATACTGGATTAAAACAACAGGCTTGCCGGAAGATTCCTTCTCATTGGTTTACGGAGGTGATGAGTCGTTCAACTTCCTTAATACCAAAGTTTTTAGCTGGAAAGATTTTTCATTAAATATATAACAGTAAAACCTAAATTATTTATTTCAGTTATTAAAAACCTTATTTCTACATATCTGGTTTTTTACATATAATTTGAATGAAATTTGTACTTTTGCCGGATGAACGCGATAAAACAAATCATTTTCTTTTTATTGTTGAATGTAGTATTTTTTGAAAGTTTATGTGCTCAGGCCATCCCTTCAAAAACAGATACCACTTTTGACTATAACAAGCAGTTTGAACTTGCCAAATTGCTGCATAAAAAAGGAAAGGTTGACGAAGCGGTAAAAATACATTATCAGATATTGGATTACCTTTTAAAACACAATAACGGTTCCAAAACTTATTATACCAAACTGACCGAGAATTATCAAAGCCTCACCAATCTTTATGTTTTTGAAAACGACAGCCTTGCTCTGTTGTATGCCAATAAAGCCATTGCAGCCGCTAACAAAACAGGTGATACCGCACTAATGGAGCGGTCGTACAGTTTCAAGTATTTTTCGTTGTACAATGTACCGGGTTCGGCGCACCGACTCAATGCCCTTGCCGATACGTGCATAAAATATTCGCTGATTGCAGGTAATGAAAAAATGCTTGGTGAAGCCTATATGCATAAATGTAACGCATTGGTGGAACTGGGAAAACCAGAAAAAGGAAACAGTTATTGTCTGAAAGCGGAAGCACTTTTCAGCCAAATAGATACGAGTTATTTTCTGGCAGCCGTACTGGGAAATATTGCCAATGTTTTTGTAAAATCGAATCAATATGAAAAAGCACTTGATTATCATTTAAAAGCCTTTAATATTTCTAAAAAACTTGATAATCTGAGTTATTTGGTTACCGATGCCCGAAATATTGCAGAAGATTATTACAAGCTGGGTAATTACAAAAAATCATCGGAGTATTATAAAATTGTAACCGACAGTCTCGAAGCGTCCTATCAGGCTAAACTTGATAAAAGGTTTACCGATTCGGAAGCCAGGTTTAATGCAGAGCAAAAAGACAAAGAGATAGCCTTGCAAAAGCTTGAAATTGCAGAAAAAAATAAATTGCGAGACCGGATAATATTCGGTGGTTTGTTGGTATTAATGCTGATTATAGGTTTGTTCCAATGGTATCTTACAAAGCATAAAAAGAAAAAACAACAGGCGGAGCAAGAGCTGCAAAGGGAACAGGAACTGAATGCCATGCGAAAGCGTTTTCTGGAAAATATTGCCCACGAAATACGCACACCCATTACCCTGATTAACGGACATCTTGAATTGGCAATGGAAAATGTTTCGGATGCGGCCAACGTGCAAAAACACATTAAAACCGCATTATCCAACAGCCGAAAAGTGCTGTCGAATGCCAACGAAATTTTGGATCTTTTAAAACTTGAAAATAAAGATCTTCCTATGGTTACATCCGAAATTTTATTGGATTCGTTTTTCAAACGAATATTTTTCTCGTTTGCATCGTTGGCCGAGTTAAAAAAAATTGAGTTAAAATATGTTTCGGGGTTAGAACCCAACATGGCCATAAAATCGGATAAAGACAGAATTGAAAAAATATTAAACAATTTTATTTCCAATGCTGTCAAGTTTTCTCCCTCCGGCTCTAAAATTGTTTTTGAGGCTGCTGTACACGGAAATCAGTTAACAGTAAAGGTTACCGATTCCGGTCCGGGAATATCAAAGGGCGAACAGAAAAAAATCTTCAACCGTTTTTATCAATCCTCCGAAACTTCTAATGTAGGTGGCATGGGCATTGGTTTGTCGCTGGCTAACGAATTGGCCAAATCGTTGGACGGAAAAATATCGGTGGAGAGCGAGAGCGGTAAAGGTGCCACATTCATTTTTTTCATGCCGGTTGAAATCTATAAGGTTCGGGAAGTATCCGGCGATAAATCTTTAAAAACCAATGAAAAAAAGACAAATCAGGTTGTAATCAATCCGCACGAAAAACCCAAAATTCTCATTGTGGAAGACAACCCCAAAATGAATGCCTATTTGCATGAAATTTTAGAACCTTATTACAATTGCGATACGGCTTTCGATGGCATTGAAGGGTTGCAAAAGGTACAAACGTCAAAGTACGCTTTGATTCTTTCGGATGTAATGATGCCCGGGATAGACGGTTTTGAGTTCAAGCAAAAAATTAACAACCTCAACAACTATAAAAACACACCTTTTATATTTATTACCGCCAAAGCACAATTGGAAAACCGTATTGAAGGTTACCGGCTTGGCGTTGACGATTATATTGTAAAACCTTTTGCAAAAGAGGAGCTTATTGCCCGTATTGCAACCCTGTTGGCCAATAAGCAGGTGCGCGATAACTGGGCGAAAGAAAATCCCGAACTGATTACCCAACAGGGCAACAGCGATGAAATGATGCTGGCAAAATTTAAATCAATCATTAGAGAGCATCTTTCGGACGAAAGCTTTAAGGTTTCCGACCTTGCCAAAAAAGCCGGTTACAGCACAAGGCAGTTAAGCAGAGTTATAAAACAGTCGTCGGGGTTAACACCATTGCAGTTTATATTGGAAATGAGGCTGCAAAAAGCCTATGTGTATCTTACCGAAAAAAGGTTTGCTACAATTGCAGAAGTAAGAAACCGTGTAGGTATGCCCGGTGCAGCCCATTTTAACAAAAAATTTTACGAACGCTTTGGGATAAAACCTTCCGATATGTTACAAAAAAGGTATTAATCCACTACCCCCGTTCCATCCTCAATAGTCACCTTGTAAACAGATGGTTTATTGCCCGTTGTTTGCTTGTAGTGTTTGGTGATTTCGGATGCAAACCGCTCAGTTTCAGATTGTGCTACAATGTTGACGGTACAGCCTCCGAAACCGCCTCCCATCATGCGCGAACCGATTACGCCGTAAAAGTCTTTGGCGAAATCGAATAAAACATCTAACTCTTCGCAGCTTACTTCAAAGTCGTTGCGTAAGCCGGTATGGGTTTCCATCATCAGCTCACCCAGCCACCGGATGTTACCCTGATGCAAGGCTTCAAAGGCTTCCGTTACCCTGTTGTTTTCTTCAATAACGTATTTGCAGCGGCGGTACACCGTTTCTTCCATCTCGTTTTTATGTTCACGCAACAAAGCCATTTCCACATCGCGCAAGGCCGAAATGTCGGGATTATAATTTTTAAGAATCTTAACGCCGGTTTCGCACTCCTGCCTGCGTTGGTTGTACGCGGAAGATGTCAACGAGTGCTTTACTTTAGTATCCACCAAAATAATTTGATAGCCTGTCAGGTTGAGGTTGGCATATTCATAATCCAGCGTACGGCAGTCGAGCTTGATGGCCTGCTGTTTTTTTCCAAACACAATGGCAAACTGGTCCATGATGCCACACATCACCCCGGCATATTCGTGCTCTGCTTTTTGCGCCATTTTAACCATCTCCATGTTGGGTTCACCAAATCCAAACAGATTATTCAGAACCATAGCAAAGCCGGTTTCAACAGCTGCCGATGACGAAAGTCCGGCGCCTATGGGTATATCGCCGCCAAAAACAACATCAACACCACTTAATTGATACCCCTTTTTTTTAAACTGATTGGCCACGCCCAGCAGATAGTTAGCCCAGGCAACGTTGCTTATTGATAAGTCGTTAGCTTTCATCTCAAAGCTTTGGGAATAATCCATTGAAAAAAACCTGAAAAGTCCTTTATCGTTTTTGGAAGCGGTAAACCAAATGGCTTTATCAATGGCTGCCGGAAATACAAACCCGTCGTTATAGTCGGTATGCTCGCCAATAAGGTTGATGCGGCCGGGGGAACGGACGGTTAGCGGATTGCTGTTTCCAAATAACTCGATATGCTTTTTTTGAAGGGCCGTTATTTCCATTTGTTTAAAATTATGGCTGAACCGGATTTATGCTCGAAATAAGTATTGACAAAAATCGTATAATTTGAAGAGAATTAAAAGTTATATGCATTATTGGCTTTCTGTGATATAAATCTTAGGTCGAGCTGAGGTTACTATGCTGCACAATCATATCCTTCGAATCATCACGGTTGTATTCGGGTTGAATATTTACATGATAGATGTCGAAACCATGAAGAATTTCATCAATTTGGTTTAAAATTTCCTGAAACTGCGACATGGGAATATCCTCTTTTAAATCCACATGAGCCTCAAAATGTTTTATCTTTTCATCAAGCTGCCACACATGAATATGATGCATGTTTTTGATGGCGCTAATACTGGAAATTTTTTCGTTTATCTTTTCCAAATCAATGTCCGAAGGGGTAAACTGCATCAATATTTTAATGGTATCCAATAACAGGCGGTAGCTTGAAAAAATCAGGTAAAAAGCAATGAGTATCGACAGTAACGGGTCAACCCAAAAAACGGAATAGTACTTCATCAGCAGGCCGCCAATCAATACCGCCACCGAAGTAAGTACATCTGTTAATAAATGCAGGTATGCCGATTTGATGTTCATGCTCTCTTTGGAATCTTTTTGAAGCATTAAAACACTAATAAAATTGATAACAATGCTTGCCAGTGCAAACCATATTACAATGTTTGACTGAATGGCAACCGGATTAAAAAAACGTTGTGCTGCTTCAACAATCAAAAAAACCGCTATGCCAATTAACACGGCAGCATTTACAAAGGCCGAAAGTATTTCGGCTCGTTTGTAACCATAGGTTTGTTTGGCGGTTGATTTTCGTTTGGCAATCCGGTTGGAAATATAGCTTAAAAGCAAGGCTATTACATCGCTGAAATTGTGCAACGCGTCGGTAAGTAGCGCCATGCTACCGGATATAATGCCGCCAATAACCTGTCCTACTGTTATTAAGATATTTAAAAAAATGGCGATACCCATATTTTTTCCCGATACCTGATGGCTGTGATGTTGATGGTCGTGGCTCATGATGTTGTTTTTTGTAAAGCAAAGATATAAGTTGTATTGATGCAACCGGGTTGCAAAAAAAATGCTGCTCAAAAAGAGCAGCATTTTTTTATATCCCATAAAACTGTCTTTAACAGACTATCTTATATTGTAAGGGTTGAGTGTTACATTAAACTTCTTAACGGCAGCATACGAATGATTTTCACCTATCAACGAAATATGATAGACGTAAATTCCATCTTGCAAGCTTACCGGACGTACAAATTCAACTTTGTGTACACCAGCCTCTTCCAGTTTGTCAACCAAAGTAGTGATGTGTTTGCCACGCAAATCGTAAACCTCCAATTTAACTTTACCGCCTTCGGGTAAAATATATTTAAAGGTTGTTTTGGTGTCAAACGGGTTCGGATAGTTAGTAACCTGAAGTTCATCGCCACCTAATAACCTGTCGGTTGTTACCGTAACTGTTTTAAGTTTTACATCAAATACATGGGCATCGGCATCAGCCAACTCGCTATTTGAACGCAACTTAAACAGCTGAGTACCTTCAGGAATTGTACCTGTAACCACAACTTTTATTTGAGCAATTACTTCATCGGCATTGTAGTCAACCGGATCCAAACTGAACCAGGCCATGTTCAAAATACCATTCTTCTGATCAATAAACTGCCCGTCTTTACCAAAGTTGGTTCCTACCACTTCTACTAAGTCGTTGCGGTAACTCAAACTCAACGAAACTGCTCCCACTTCGGCGCGGCGATCAATACTTATCGGAATGGTTATCTCTTCACCAAGATAGGTACTAATCGAACCATCGTATTCCAGCTGAGCGGTCGGCTGAGCTTTTAATCCCGATCCCGGAGGTGTATATCCTGCATTTACATCGCCAATGGCTTCGTAATAGATGTTGATATAATCCTTCGAGTTATTCATACTAATAGGGATAGAGGTGTATTTATGCTCCGTTGCCTTTTTAAAGTACAAGTAATCGGTTCCACTATGAGTAAACGGAATATCGGTAGCCGTATCATAGTCGAACGGTTTGGGGAACGTAATTTCAGGCAACGAGTCAACCAACCTGCCGGTAACTCTAAAGTTGGGCGAAAACTGGTTGTTGCTGCTTCCGTTATCGGGATAGTTCCCAATTAAGCCAACCGACCTGTACTTGGCTGTTAACGCATCCAATGCAGTAATACCGCCATTGGTATAGGTGTTAGAGCTGTTTACATCGGCAATGGCATGCGAGTAATATCCATAATATGGAGCATCGGTAAACTGGCCTACCCAGTTAAAGTTCCAGGGTGCACCATTGATGTTATTATGAGCAGCCATTAACTGAATTGCCAAAGCATCAGTGGCATTAACACCTCCCCAACTGTTGTACGTGTATGCGCCACCCAGAACGGTCTCTTCTTCGGGAGGCGGAGGTGTGGTATGATACGACAAACCACCATCCCAAATTTTCAACACATACTGAGCATTACATCCAAAGTTGTAAGTGTCGATATCAAATTCAAAATACGACATCAATACTTCCAGATTCTCCATCAAACGCGGTTGTACATAAGCCGTAGCAATCGAGTCATACTGCGAGCCGTTTATATGGTACAACGTTACGTAGAAATAATCGAAAGGATTGGTATAGTACAACTGTGTTGAGAAAGGTGAAGGCATATAAGTCTCCGACTGGTTCCAGTATTTAACCTGACCTGCCAACGAAGGTGCCTGCTTGGTAATAAACAGTGTATCCCATCCTTCACATGTTTGGAATGTGGTGTCATTATTAGAAGACACAATGTAGGAGTTCACCATCAAAGTATCGTCACCGGGAACATTATCCCACTGAACGGTAACAATGCTGTCGGTACTGCTACCAACGATGGTTCCACCTCCTGTTACATACCATTGATGTCTTAAATCTCCCGTTTTAAGTGTACGGGTATCCAATACTTCGTAAGTATATTCGTTACATGTTTTCGATAACGAATCACCAACAATCTGAGGTTTAGGCTCTTCGTAAACGTTTACCAAGCGTTCAACAGCAGAACCATATCCGGGCCAACTATATCTGAGGATATAATGTCCGGGAGCTGTAATATAATACGAGGTAGTATCTGTATTCGGACTGGTAAATACTGCCGGCGAAGCCCCTGCAGGATAAACTGGGTTAGACCAAACTCCAGTGTTTTCAGCCGGACAGTTTCCTGTTCCCTGAATAACGCCCGCCTCAACAGTTTCCCATTTCGGATTTTCATCAAGGCAAACTTCTTCGGCACATTCAATCCAGAAGCGGCACTCAAACGGAACAACAGTTATCACTACCAATGCCGTATCACTTAAATTGGTGTTTACATCAGTTAACGTGTAAACAATTGGTGTAGGATCTAAAGCAAAACCAAGTTCCGGAGTAAACGAAATTTCGGACGCAACGGAATCGTAAGCCCAAACTCCTTCGCCGGGAACGGTTACCGAACCATCACTATTTAAAACACCACCCGGAACACTGGTTTCATCCAACGTAATGGATACCCAGTTATTGGTTGCCACCGAACCATCACCCAGCGTATCATTTACCAAAATTGGTAACGTTACAACCTGTGTTGGCAGGTTAAGCAGACTGCTATCATTTATGGCAACCGGTGGAATTGGAATATACGTAATAACAATGGTAGCAAGGCTATCCAAACCGGTGCTGGTTTCAGTAAGTGTATAATCCAGGTTGGTCGGGTTTCCGGTAAATCCGGTCATCGGGTCAAATGTTACCACCCCTGAAGTACCATCATAAACCCATATCCCTTCACCGGGAACACTAACCGTAGTGTCATTCACCTGCGTTGCACCCGATATACTTGAAGCTTCAAGCATTACTGATGTTCTGTAAGCATTTGCCATTGAACCATCACCCAAAGTGTCGTTAACAACAATATTCAATGATGTGTTATCACCCGGTTGATTATTCAAACTGGTGTCGTTAACAGCAACAGGTGGGATATCAAGATAGGTGATAATAATAGTAGCGAGACTATCAAGACCTGTGCTATTTTCAATTAATGTATAATCCAGCGGGGTAGGATCACCGGAGAAACCAATTTCCGGATCGAAGGTCACCAAACCGGTAACGCCATCATAAACCCATAACCCTTCACCGGGAACATTAACCGTAGTGTCATTCACCTGAACAGCATTGGTAACACTCGAAGCTTCAAGTGTTACAGATGTCCTATAAGTATTAGCCATCGAACCGTCAGCTAATGTATCGTTAACCAATAAGTTCAGAGTTGTGTTATCACCCGGTTGATTGTTCAGACTGGTGTCGTTAACAGCGACAGGCGGGATATCAAGGTATGTGATGATAATCGTTGCTGTGCTGTCTAAACCGGTGCTGTTTTCAGTGAGCCTGTAGTCAAGGTTCTGTGGATCGCCCGAGAAGCCTGTTTCAGGATCGAAGATAAGCTCGCCGGTGATACCGTTGTAGATCCACTGGCCTTCGCCGGCAAGGGTGACGGTCGTATCGTTGACCTGTACTGCACCTGAGATACTGCTTGCCAAAAGCTGTACCGTTGTGCGGTAAGTGTTGGCTATGGAGCCGTCGCCTAACGTGTCGTTGGGTAACAGATCGAGGTTCGCATTGTCGCCGGGCACATTATTCAGACTGGTGTCGTTAACAGCGACAGGCGGGATATCAAGGTATGTGATGATAATCGTTGCCGTGCTGTCAAGTCCCGTACTGTTTTCAGTGAGCCTGTAATCAAGGTTCTGAGGATCACCTGAGAAGCCTGTTTCAGGATCGAAGATAAGCTCGCCGGTGATGCCGTTGTAGGTCCACTGACCTTCGCCTGCTAAGGTAACGGTCGTGTCGTTAACCTGTACTGCACCTGAGATACTGCTTGCCAAAAGCTGTACCGTTGTGCGGTAAGTGTTGGCTATGGAGCCATCGCCTAACGTGTCGTTGGGTAACAGATTGAGGTTCGCATTGTCGCCGGGCACATTATTCAGACTGGTGTCGTTAACAGCGACAGGCGGGATATCAAGGTATGTGATGATAATCGTTGCCGTGCTGTCTAAGCCGGTGCTGTTTTCAGTGAGCCTGTAGTCAAGGTTCTGTGGATCGCCCGAGAAGCCTGTTTCAGGATCGAAGATAAGCTCGCCGGTGATACCGTTGTAGGTCCACTGAC
>Ga0256831_1000383_pt1 | contig 23005 bp, 22 predicted proteins | sample 132544metaG_FD_189087 | JGI IMG/M metagenome (GOLD analysis project Ga0256831, IMG submission 189087) | Hydrothermal vent microbial communities from Lau Basin, Pacific Ocean - 132-544 | ecosystem: Environmental > Aquatic > Marine > Hydrothermal vents | place: Pacific Ocean: Lau Basin | collected... | reverse complement strand
TGCAATAAGGCCCCAGGAGAATTGGAAGCTCCGGGGTAAAGGCGTTCAGCGTGAAGTTATGATGAAGGGGGAGTTATTTTGAGGGGATGGAGATGGAACGTCCCCCCTCAATAAGACTCGGGGAGAATTGAAAGGAAACTCGCCGAAAGCAGGCAGGAGAAAGCCCCTTTTGTTGTAATAACTGGGACTTATTGGGTTCTGAGGGGATCGGTTGAGGATTTTAGCCGTTACAGTGGGACCTCACTATGAAAACCCAAACCCTGCACTCCGATTCTCCCGGTCGTGGGGGAACCCGAAACACTTTCCTGTACAGGTGTCCCAGGATCCTGCCGAGGAGTACTGCAGCAATTCCCGATGGAAGCATGACCCTAATTGCCGGATCAACCCACTTCATCGGAACCACCCCTGGAAGTTCTTTCAAAAAGACTCGGGGAGAATTGAAACGATGCCACGCTGACTGCCGGAACGGGGTTTTGATTGAACTCCGGGAGAAGCCATGGTAGGTTGGGAAAGGTTCAGTTTTCCATATTCCTGAGGGGACAAAAACGGGCGGGATATTTTAGAAAAAGTTTGGGGCGACGCCCCGGAGGGAATCACTCCCATTCTCCAAGATCGAAAGGATACTTGGTCTTTAACACTGCCACCGCCATCAGGCCGGCGCCTATGAACTCCATGATGATGTCCCGTATCTTGTTGCTTATCGGCTCGTCCACGTGGGGGAGTATTGTGAGCGAGGCCGCGAGCTCTATGAACTCCCAGAGGATTCCGATGACAAAGAGCGCCAGCATGGAATACTTAATTATCGTCTTGGCGCTCCAGTTCTTGTTGTTCACCCTGGAGTACTCGAGGGCCATCTTGGCGAATATCGTCCACATCATCAGGCCGCCGAGAGAGTGGCCGATTATGTCGCCGTTCTCGTAGACGTTGTAGAGGTCAACGTTAAGTATCGGCACGTTGAGGAGCGTCACGTGGAAGAGGAAGAACACCGCCACGATTATCATGACGCCGTTGTCGTAGATCGGGCTGATCCATGGCCATATCCTTTTGCTGGGGTTCGGGTAGAGCTTTCTCACCGTGAAGACGAAGAGGAACACCAGGAGAGCAAAGATAGACGTCCTGAGCTGGGTGTCGCTGTGGTGCACCACCGCGTTCACGAAATCCAGAAAGACGACGAAGATGGAGAGGGCCAGCACCACGTCCTCCTTGCAGCTGAGTTTTCTTTTCTCGTAGAACTCCGGCATTTTACCACCACCCTCCTTTGGAGTGAAAAGATAAAAACCTGTTGCCCCGGACTGGAAACGAAAGGGGGAACTTAGAAGAGCCACTGGTTCTCGATGCATTCGTCACAGGGTGGCTTTTCACCGGCTATGGCCCTGAACCTCTTGTAGATGCACTCCGGTAGGCCAAGGGGACAGCGGTCGGGATACCTGCCGGGTCTTACCTTCGTCGGGTCAAGCTTTATCTTAATAAATGCCTCGTACTCCTCGACCTTCTTCCAGGGCAGGATCTTGGCGCCGTATATGACGAGATCGTCGTATATCTTCGCGTAGTCTCCAACCACTGCGTTCTCCTTAAGGATGACGTTCCTCCCGACGACGACACCCTCCCCAAGGATCGTGTCCTTCAGCTCGGCCCTCTCCCGGACGATGTCGTTGCCGATGAGTATCGCACGCTTGAAGTAGGCCCTGTCCTCAACGACTGTGTTGGGGCCGATGTAGGTGTAGGACTTGATTTTGACTCCGTGGCCTATCCTGACGCCTTCGTCTATGTAGACAGGCCCCTGAATCTCAACGTCCTCGGGAACTTCGGCGGTTTCCTTGATGGTCATGTAGCCGTCGTTCCTGGCTATCTCATCCATCGCAATCTGGTGGGCGTAGAAGAGGTCATCTGGTGTTCCGAGGTCCACCCAGTAAGCATCCTTCGGCATCCGGTGGGCGTATACCAGGCCGCTGGACACTAGCCTCGGGAGAACGTCCCTCTCGAAGTAGACCTCCCTGTTCCTGGGGATGTCCTCGAGCACCTTCCTGTTGACCATGTAGATTCCCGCGTCGATTAGGTTGGTCTTCGGTCTGCGGGGCTTCTCCTCGAAATGGATGACCTTTCCTTCCTCGTCGGTCTCGACGACACCGTAGCGCTCCGGGTCGTAGACCTTGGTGACGGCAACCGTTACGAGTCCGGCATTCTTTTTGTGGGCTTCGATTAGCTCCCTGAAGTCGAAGTTGGTGAAGACGTCGCCGTAGATTACGAGGAAGTCGTCACTGACGTAGTCCTCAACGTTCTTGAGCGCGCCGCCGGTCTCTAGCGGCATGGGGTCGTTGACGAAGCGTATCTCCTTGGGATAATCGGCCATTTTCTCCTCGACGAACTCACGTATCTCGCCGCGCATGTAGTGAACGGAGAGTATGACCTCGTCTATCTCCGGTATCTTCTCGAGGCTCTCCAGGAGATACTGGAGGTTGGGCTTTCCGAGAACGGGTATCATGGGCTTTGGTCGGGTGGATGAGAGTGGCCTCAAGCGGGTTCCAAATCCACCGGCGAGAATTACGGCTTTCATGCTATCACCGTTATTTCTTCAACGGGAGGTTTTATATGTTTTACGGCGGTAAAATAATGCCCCCCTATGATCCTCCGGTTACAGCTTTAACCGTGGGAGAAGCTTAATCTTTAACCCTGAACTTCAGGATCCTGACCCCTCCTGAGTTCCGGGATACAAAGCATTTCCCACCGCATATCTTCTTCAGGGGGCAGGTCTCACAGGTGGAGGAACCCCTCCGGATTTCCTCGACGTAGCCGAGGCTCTTCAGGATCTCGATTATGCCCTCAACCTCCTCAACAGTTGTACCGAGCTTCTCCGCTATCTCCAGAGGGGTTCTCTTTTCCCTCTTTATCTGTTCGAGAACAAGCTCGAGCTTTCCCATCATCCCAGCCCCATCGCAACTCCAAGATGCCAGATCAGAATCCCCACTACCGAGGCAACTGCCACCATGTAAGCGGTTGTAAAGGCCGCCCACTTCCAGTTTGCCTCGGATTTTATGGCCCCTATTGTCGCTATGCAGGGTATGTAGAGCGTCGTTACCGCCGTCAGCACGTATCCCTGAAGCGGGGCCATCGCGTTTCTTATGGCCTCAGGACTGCCGTATATGACGCCGAGCGTTGAGATCACGTTTTCCTTGGCTATGATTCCGAATAGCAGGCTCACAGCGGCCCTCCAGTCGAGGCCCATCAGCCTCATGTAGGGCTCGAAGAAGTGCCCGATTCTCTCGGCATAGCTCCCACCGGTTCCAACGGGGACGGGATAGTTGCTGAGGTACCAGATTATCACAGCCCCCAGGAGGATAACCGTTCCAGCCTTCTGGACGAACTCCTTGCTCCTCTCCCAGGAATGGAGGAGGAGGCTCCTGCCGCTGGGTATGAGGTACTCGGGCAGCTCAATGACGAATGGGGTGGTTTCACCCGGGACGAAGCGGCTCACGAGCCAGGCCGAGGCGAGGGCAACGGCGAAGGCCAGCACGTAGATGCTCGCCGCGATGAGGGCGCTCTTTCCGCCGAAGAAGAGGGCGGCCATAAAACTTATGACGCTCAGCCTGGCGGAGCAGGGTATGAAGGGGTTAACGAACATCGTGACCAGGCGGTCCTTCTCGTTGTCAAGTGTTCTCGCGGACATAACTGCCGGAACGTTGCAGCCGAGGCCGAGTATGAGGGGTATTATGGCCTTGCCAGGAAGACCGAACTTCCTCAGGATGCCTTCCATTAGAACGGCCACCCGCGCCATGTAACCCAGGTCCTCCAGGAAAGAGAGGGCCAGGAAGAGCAGGAAGACAAGGGGGAAGAAGCTGAGCACCATTCCGACGCCGCCTATGATTCCATCGACGATGAGGCCGCGGAGGACATCGTTTGCTATGTGCGGTGCCAGCCAGTTGCCGAGGAGCGTGAACGCATCCGAAAGCCACTCCTGCAGGGGCAGACCGAAGGCAAAGACGAACTTGAAAACGCCGTAGAACACCAGGGCCATGGCGATGAAACCGTAAACGGGGTGGATCAGGAGTCTGTCGAGCTGGTCGGTGAAGGCATCCCCCGAGGGCCTGCCATAGCTCATGAACTCATGCGTCAGCCTGTCAATGAACTCGTACTTCTGACCGGCTATGACGAGGTCCATCGCCTTTCCGTAGCGCTCCTCCACCTCGTTTATGTGGGTCATGACCTCCTCCAGCCCCTCCCTGCCGAGGTATCTTTCGACGAGCTTCATTACCTCCGCATCCCTCTGGAGGAGTTTTATGGCCAGCCACCGGAGAGGATATTTGGCGGCCAGCTTCGTGCCCTCCAGAACCCTCGAGATGTGCTCGATTTCCCTCTCCACCTCGGGATCGTAGCGAGGAACAATGGGATTTTCCCGGATCAAACCGTTGGCCACCTCCCAGATCCGATCCTTCAACACCTCCAGACCCTTCCCCTCTTTGGCGCTCAGGGGAACAACCGGAACCCCGAGAACCCTCGCCATTCTCTCCACGTCAATCTTTATTCCCTTCCTCTCGGCGAGGTCGATCTTGTTGAGGGCTATAACGACGTTCTTCAGGCCCATCTCAAAAATTTCCATGGTGAGGTAGAGGTTTCTCAGGAGGGAGGTGGCATCGACAACGTTCACAACCACGTCGGGATTGCCGTTGAGAAGGAAGTTCCTCGCGACGAGCTCGTCAATTGAATGTGCCGTAAGAGAGTATGTTCCCGGAAGGTCAACCACGAGAAAGCGCTGGCCCCGGTGCTCAAAAACTCCCTCCTTCTTCTCCACCGTAACCCCTGGCCAGTTCCCCACGTGCTGGCGCATCCCGGTAAGCGCGTTGAATATCGTCGTTTTTCCAACGTTGGGGTTGCCGGCCAGGGCAACCACTTTCATCGCCATGTTCCCACCTCAGATCTTCCTAACCAGGACCTTGGACGCCATTCCCTTGCCGACCGCCAGCCTCGTGCCCCCCGCCTCGATCACCACGGGACCCATGGAGTACCTTTCGATCACGCGGATAACCACCCCCGGCGCCAGCCCCATGGCGTAGAGCCTGCTCCTCAGGGTTGAGCCGCCGGTTATGTCCACAACCACGCCCCTCTCGCCGGGCTGGAGTTCGCTCAGGGGTACGATCATGTTCATCACCATTAGGCTGTCCTAATTCGATTTCCAGATCTCCCGGGAGATTTAAAAAGCTTTGGTGAGTCTAACAAAGCTCAGCGGTTCGAATTCACAATCAAAAAGTTCGTGAAAGTCCTGGGGAACTGCAGACCCCGATCCACCGGAAGGGTTATTTAAGGACGTGATCCAGAAGAAGTATAAAAGCACGGAGGTGTGGAAATGGAAAATGGAACCCCACGGAAGGGGAGAACATCGCTGGGGCTTGACGAGAACGTGGAGGGAATGCTCGCCTACCTCCTGGGGCCGATAACGGGGATTATACTCCTTATACTGGAGAAAGAGAGCGATTTCGTTCGCTTTCATGCGATGCAGTCCACAATAGCCTTCCTCAGCCTGTGGGTCCTTCAGATAATCCTGCGGGCGGTGTTTAGCCCCCTGGGAACCCTCGTCGGTCTCCTGGAACTCGTGGTCTGGATCGTCGGCATGGTGAAGGCCTACCAGGGCGAGCGCTACAAGTTCCCTATCGTTGGAGACCTCGCCGAGCAGTGGCTCGAAAAGGTCTGAGACGCAGGTTTTTAAGTGCCCCCGATTTATTTTTCCCATGCCGGCCATCAAAGATGCCATCGAGGAAATAAAAGCCTTCTCCGAGAAAGTCGAACTCCACGACAAGAGGATACTCCTCATGTTCTCCGGCGGAAAAGACAGCTCACTTGCGCTCTATTTGCTCAGTAAGGCCGGTCTAAACGTCTCCGCGCTCACCTTCTTTCACCGCTGGAGCTGGAGGGAAACCCTGAACTGGGCGATGAGATTCACCAAAAAGCTCGGCGTCGAACACTTCCTTGTGGACATAACGAACGGTCTCCTCAGGGAAGCGGTCGGAAGGAAGGGGCCGATCTGCATCAACTGCAAGAGGGTTATGCTCTGGAACGCAAAGTGGTTCGCCCTCAACAACGGCTTCGATGTCTTGGCGAAAGGCGACAACGCCAACGACAAGATAATAGGTGCCCTCCTCGACCAGTGTGAGAGCGACATAAGGCTCTGCGGGCTTCCGAAGATCGGGGTGCCCCTCTTAAGGCCGCTAATAAAATACACCGCCGAGGAAATCGAGGCCCTCGCGGACGAGGCCGGGATAAGGCCCTACCGCATGTATGAGCACGCGAGGAGGAGACAGTGGCGCGAGGGCTGTCCCCTTCAGTACATAGACCGCGAGGAGGTAGTAACTCCAGAACTCATGGAGCTTGTCTATAAAGTGAACTACGAGGTCAGCAGGATAGCGAGGAGAAGGAAGGTCCGCGTGAGCGTTCGCGTTCCGAGCTTCGAGGTGATGTGCTGGAACTGCGATGACGAAACGCTTCGCGAGGTTGAGAGAGTTGTTGAAAGGTTTAAATGAGGATTCACTATCTCCCAGTGGTGGGAGCATGAAGGCCACATGCACACCGAACCTCTGTGTCTTGACCCACATAGGCGCCAGGATGAACAACGAGGACGATTACGCTTTCCTCAAACTCACGGATGCCCACCACATAGCGGTCGCCGACGGCATGGGAGGACACGCAGCCGGCGAGGTAGCCTCGCGGATTGCCACTCAAACCGCCTCCGCCTTTATCCTGGATAACTACGAAACCGGGATGGACTGGCTGAACCTGAAGTTCCTGCTGAGGCTCTCCCACGAGCTTGCCCACTCGAACGTCATAGAGAACGCCGCCGGCGAAAGAAGAGGAATGGGAACGACGCTGATCTCGGCAATCGTTCGGGGAAACGAGGTCTTCATAGCCAACACCGGCGACAGCAGGGCAGCTCTTATCAGAGAGGGCAAAACAGTCGCAAGGACCGTTGATCACTCCCTCGTTCAGGAGCTCGTTAACAGGGGCGAGATAACCGAGGAGGAGGCATTCGGGCATCCGGCCTCAAGGTACATTACCAGCGTGGTAGGGGGAAGAAAGCCTCTCCGCGTTGACCTCTATCGCTGGATGGCAAGACCGGGGGATGCTCTCGTGATGAGCACCGATGGTCTCCACGACTACGTTCCCTGGAGGGAGATAGAGGAGATATCAAAGACCGGAAACGCGGCCGAGATAGCGTTCAAACTGCTGGAGAGGGCACTGGAAGTGACAAGGGACAACGTGACCATAGCGGTGTGGAAGTGGTAGGATGGAACTCCCGGCCGGAAAGCTGAGGAACGAGGTTCTGAGGGAGGTGGTCTTTCCGAACCTCGGCGTCGAGGATGCTAAGGTTGTCTACGGGCCGAGGGAGGGGTTTGATTCGGCAGTCATCGAATACGACGATGAGCACTACCTCATCGTCGCCACCGATCCCACACTCGGCGTTCCGGCCGAGACCTTCGGCTTCTTCACATACCATTTCGCCGCGAGCGACGTGGCGGTTTTTGGAGCCAGGCCGAGGTGGCTCATCATCAACCTCCTCCTGCCTCCGGGAACGGAGAAGGAGTTTCTGAAGGGCGTCATGAGGGACGTTAACACGGAGTGCAGGCGATACGGGAGCACGATAATCGGCGGCCATACCGGGGTTTATCCGGGCGTTTCAGAACCCACCGCAACAACCACCGCGATGGGTCTTGTGAGAAAGAAGGAACTCAGGCTCCCCCTGGCAAAACCGGGCGATAAGATTATCGTTACAGCCAAAGTGGGTCTCGAGTTCGCGGTCTCGGCCGCCTATTTCCGGGAGGAAGAGCTGAGGAAGTTCCTGTCGTTCAGGGAGATAGAGAGATTAAAGAATCTCTACCGCTTCGAAACCGTTGTTCCAGATGCTTTGACTGCAAGACCCTTCGTCAGGGGCATGCACGACGCGACCGAGGGTGGTTTAACAGCTCTGCACGAGATAGCGGACAACTCCGGCGTTGGATTCAGGGTTTACGCTGAAAAGCTCCGCCTCGATCCCCTCGTGAGGAAGGTCTTAGAGTTCTATGGCCTCGAACCATGGAGTGTCTCCTCAACTGGAACGCTGATAACGATAACCCCTCCGGAAAAATCTAATTCACTAATTATTGAATTGTATAAAAGCGGAATTATGGCGTTCGAGCTTGGCGAGTTCACGGGGGAAAAGAAGAGGATTCTCGTCGAGGGCAGCGAGGAAAGGCCGTTTCCGGAGTTCGAGAGCGATCCGTACGTGGGGCTTTACGAGGTAAAACCCCCTGGATAACCCTGTTTCGAGTTTCGATGATTCCTACCAACAGCGAAAGACGAAACAGACTCTGGCTCGTGTGTAAAAGCTCACTTCACCCTGAACCTCAGCAGGGCGGCCAAACCGCCCAAGGCCTTGAGCTTATCGCCGCCCTCGTGCTCCGAGCTGACGACCACCACTTCACCGCGGGAATACCTTACCGCGTCCATCAGCTCCTCGATCTTCTCCCTGTGCTCGCCTTTGAGTAGTTCATCCAGAACGAGGAGCGTTTCAACCGCGCCGTAGTTTACCGCTTCCTCAACTTCCTTGAGACCGTACGCAGCTAAGCCATTGTTCCTTGCTATATTCTCAAGCACCTTCTCAACGAGCTGTATCTCCTTCGCAACCCTGTTCTCGTGGTATACCCTGTCAACCGTTCCGCGCTTGATGACCTCGTAGATGCCAGTCCTTCCGGTCACGCTGGTGTCCTCTATGACCACCTTCTTGGCAAGCTCCGGGTAGTTCTCCTGCAGGAACCTGTAGAAGTCCTCCTTGACGAAGCCAGGGCCGGCAACGATGGCCTTTTCAACCCTCTCGCGCCTCATTACTTCCTCCATGGTCTTTGCGACATCGTGGAAGAACCTCTTCTCCTCGCTTTCCCTGTCGGTGTTGTACCTTTTCCCGCCGAGGTTGTGACGTATGCTGTTGAGAATCTCCAGCCCGTACTCCCTCACGAGGGCCATATCCGCTTCCCCGTCGTCAATGACGACTATCATCACCCTCGCGCGCTTTGATGCTTCAACCGCTTCCCTCAGTCTCTCGATGTGGTGCTCCTTCCAGCGGGGTTTCTCTATTGTCACGACGGTGCCTTCCTCAATTGCTATCGTGTGGTATTTTCCAAGGGGAACGTCATCCCTGCTCGCGTAAACTATCGGACCGGTAACGCGGACCTGGTTGGCGAACTTGTGGAAGTTTACCTTCTCAGCCCTAACGCCGAGGAAAACCGGAATGACCTCGACCTTCTCGGCCCTCAGAGAATCGCTTCTCTGGGCCTGTCTGCGGAGCGTCTTGGCGTAGACGGTATCGCCGGGGTCAATTATGTGGTAGAGGTGCCAGAGATCGTCGAGGGTCTCGGCCTTGACCTTCACCCTGCCCTCCTTGACGTCCTGATGGATTATCTGCATGATCTCACCTCAAAGGTCTTTGTAAACGTTCTCTCTGCGGCATATCCTAATCACGTAAACAACCTTAGCGGATTCGTCCACGCTGTAAATGATCCTATAATCCCCGACCCAAATTCGGTAGGAAAGGTAGCCCTTTTAATTTTTTGTATTGAGCACTACTTCATGGCTCATCGCGGATCTCCTCTAGACGAACCCCACTTCTCTTAATCTCTTCCAGCTCCCCTAGGAGCTCATGCAGTTCCCCCTCGCCCACTTTAGGTACCCAGTGAAACTATCAATCTGGGAGTCCAGTATCCTGAGTTCTTCCCGGATTTCCCTCAGTTCTTGGAGAATAACCTGTTCGGCGTTCTACATGGCACTCCTCGCTGTTCTTTTATTCAAACCAGCCCATAAAATTTTCGGAGCTGTTTCTTCTCACTCCAAAGTGAAAATAGGGGTCAGATAAGCTCCCTCTCCGTCTTGGTTAGTCTCTTAGCGCCGTTTTCGGTGATGACAACGGTATCCTCTATCCTGACGCCACCGAACCTGGGGATGTATATTCCGGGTTCGATAGTTATCACCATGCCAGGCTTGAGAACTGTCTCGTCCTGCTGGCTCACGCGCGGCCACTCGTGTATCTCAAGGCCAACGCCGTGTCCTGTTGAGTGGATAAAGTAGTCGCCGTAGCCGTACTCCGCTATTACGTCCCTCACCATGGTGTCGAGCTCTTTGGCAGTTATGCCGGGTCTTGCCGCTTCAACGCCCTTCCTCTGGGCCTCCAGGACGATTTCGTAGATTTCCTTCTGTTTCTCGTTTGGACTGCCCACGACTATCGTCCTGGTCATGTCGGAGTTGTAGTGCCGGTAAAGGGCCCCCTCGTCTATGACGACCAGATCCCCCCTCTCTATCCTCTTGTCGCTCGCCACCCCGTGCGGCAATGCTGAACGCCATCCGCTGGCGATTATCGTGTCGAAGGCGGGCTTTTCGGCACCGTTCATCTTCATGACGTACTCCATTTTAGCGGCTATCTCCCTCTCGCGCCTGCCCTCGCTTATCTCCTCCAGAGCGGCCATCATGGCCTGGTCGGCTATTTTGCACGCCGCTTCGATGGTCTTTATCTCCTCCGGTGTCTTGATTATGCGAAGCTCCCTGATGACCTCGTCAACAGTTGTGAAGTCCTCAACCCCGGCCTTCTCCCTCAACGTTTGAATCGTTGAAAAGCTCGTCTTTCCTTCAATTCCAATCTTCCTGAGCCTGAAGGAGGAGAGCCTCTCGTAGAGCTCCTTTCCGGTCTTGAACTTCTCGACAGGAACCTTCGAGGTCTCCTTAGCCTCTTCGTATTCAAGCTCCGGGACTATGAAAACTACTTCATCCGGCGTGACGACGAGATAACCGCCAAGGACTGGAGATGAGCCCGTGAAGTAGAAGAGGTTCTCGCGCGACCTTATGAGAACGCCGTCGAGTTCCTTCTCGGCTATGAACTCCCTGAGTTTCTCTATCCTCATTCCGCTATCACCGGAGGCCTCTAATCACCCAACAATAAAACCCTTTCGGGCGGAAGCGTTATAACTTCGGATGGCCTTACCTTCAAACATGGCGGTTTACCTCTTTGACTTCGATGGAACACTCGTCGACAGCACGGGCGCGGTGGAGAAGGCCCTTCGCCTGGCCATCGAGAAGACCATTCCCGCTGTGATAGAGAGCGATCTCTACGACGAATACTACAAGGCCCTGTTCCTCTTCATCAAGGGCAAGCTGACCTACCAGCACCTGGGCGTCATCCACGAGCTCGTCGCTCAGGGAACGATACACGAGTACTACAAGCTGATGCCCAAATACATCAAGGATTTTCCGTTCTCAAGAGAAGTCGTCAGGACGCTGAGGAAACGTGGTCGCTACGTTATCAGCTTTTCCGGAGAGCACACTTACCCCGGCGGCAAGGTCATCTTCATGAAGAAGACTAACTGGTACGACGAGTTCGACGAGGTTATAACTTTCAAGGGCACCAAGGACATGCTGACGAAGTTCCAGACGCTGAGAGAACTTTATCCTGACGAGCCTTTCGTCTGGGTGGATGACAGCCCGAGCAGGTTCACGTACATCCTCGACGAGAACACTCTTCTCGTACAAAAAGCCTCTCCCTACAAGAGCGATGTACCCCTCCTGCAGGAACGCCAGAACTTTCTTAAGGTTAAATCCCTCCGTGAGGTACTGGAGATAGACGAAGCGTTGATGGAGTTCGAGAACAAAGCTTAAAAGCGGGGGCGGGAAACCCCACCGGCAGGAAGCGATGGAGGTGAGGAGGATGGTGAAGGCGCTCGTTCTTGCCTACGCCGGGACCAAGGAGCACAGGGACAGCCACCACGTGATCCTCAAGCCCCTTGGAATAGATGACAGAAGCGAAGCCTCAAAGCTTATCGGCAGGAAGGTCGTCTGGAGAACGCCAACGGGCAGGAAAATGTTCGGGAAGGTTCTCAAGCCCCACGGTGATAGGGGAGAGGTTAAGGCTTACTTCAACCCGGGCCTCCCAGGACAGGCACTCGGCGACTACGTTGAGATTATCTGAGGGAAACCCTTTAAACGCCCCCACCTTTTCTTTCCCCGGTGAGAGGATGGAGTTAGCCGATGTGAGAGAGGGCTTAGCGAGAATACTCGTCCCAAGGGCCGAGCGCATATACGATGCCCCGGTTTTCTACAACCCGGTGATGGCCCTTAACAGGGATATAAGTGTTCTGGCCGTTAAGCTGCTCGAATCCAAAACGGTCCTCGATGCACTCTCCGCAACGGGAATCCGGGGCATCCGCTATGCCCTCGAAACTTCCGCGGAGGAGGTCTGGCTCAACGACATAAACGAGGAGGCCTTCAGACTCATTCTGAAAAACGTCCAGCTCAATTTAGGCGTTGGGAAAAAACCGCTCGACGAGAAGAGGGTACTCTTCGAGGGCAGGAAGAGGGTTGTCGTGAACCACGACGATGCCAACAGACTGATGGCCGAGAAGTTTCGATACTTCGACTTCCTTGATTTGGACCCTTTCGGCTCACCGGTGGAGTTCCTCGATACAGCTTTGAGGAGCGTCCGGAGGAGGGGTGTTTTAGCCGTTACGGCAACAGATACAGGTGTCCTCTGCGGGGCCTACAGGAACGCCTGTCTCAGAAAGTACCTGGCGAAGCCGATAAGGGGGGAGCTTTGCCACGAGGCCGGGCTGAGAATCCTCATCGGGACGGTTGTGAGATACGCGGCCAAGTACGACCTTGGCATTGAGGTTCTCCTCGCCTATTACCGCGACCACTACTTTAGGGTCTTCCTCCGGCTGAGGAGCGGCGCGAAGAAAGCCGACAGGAGCCTCTCGAAACTCGGCCACCTGTGGCAGGACGAAAACGGAAGGTTCGAGTACTCGGAGGGGTTCCTTCCGGAGAGGCCGAAGGCGTACGGCCCGCTCTGGCTCGGTCCGCTGAAGGATGGGGATTTCGTTGAGGGCCTGCTGAAGGAAGCGGAAGACCATACTCTGGCCCACGGGAAGACGCTCCCGTTCCTCGAACTCCTCAAAGAGGAGCTTGATGTCCCCTTCCACTACGACACCCATGCTTTAGCCAGGAGAAACGGCCTCCAGGCGAGAAAGCTCACCGATATGATTGAAATCCTAAAGGAGAAGGGCTACAAAGCAACGAGGACGCACTTCTCACCGAAGGCCATCAAAACGGACGCGCCCTTCGAGGAAGTTCTTGAAGCACTCAAGAAGCTCCAGTAAAGAGGGAAGGAGGCAGTGGATCAGAGGCCCAGCTCGAACTCCTTCCCGTGCTCGAGGACGAGGGTCAGGATTCCGCCTTCAAGGCTCTCGTCAACTACCCTGGCCCCAGCGGGCTGAACTTCAGAAACCCCCTGCAGGGCCACTTCGCTCCTCCCGCTCAGTTGGTTCCTGAAGCGGAGGGTGTTGCCGGTTCTCCCGAGGTAGGTGGCGGTGGAGTAGAGGATTTTAACCCCTCCAGCCGGAACGCCGAAGGGCAGGAAGAGGGCTCCCCTCCCGTTGAGTTCAATTTCATCCATCAGTCTCGGGATCTCTATTCCGCGGTAGCGTATTTTTCCAGCGACCCTGTGGCCGCGCGGGTTGAGAACCGCCAAATAGTTCCCGCGCGGGAGGAGTATCATGTCCCTGTCCGTGACTTCAAAGGGCCTTTCAACGTTCTGCATCTCGAGGAGCCTGTCCACGAAGCGCCTGTGGAGGTCGTGGTAACTGGTATAGTACTGCAACCTGAAGCCGAGGACGATGGCGCTTCCCTTCCCCTTCCTCACGAGCGTTCCGACGGGCCTTCCGTAGTGGAAGACGAAGGGTTCTCCGCCTTTAACCTCCCTGACGGTGTTCCTGACGAGCATCCTGTCTATTCCACCGCCCTCAACGCTGGTGAACTGGATTAATCTCGGGTTATCTCTAGCTTCCGCCCGCTCGACCTCGACGCCGAGGAAATCTGCCAGAGCCGAGTAGGGCCTTATGTTCTCGTCGAGGTATGGGAGCATCGGCAGAATCACGAGGTTTCCGCCCCTTGAAACGAACTCGACCAGCTTGTCCTGAACCTCTCTGGCAAGGAAATCGAGGCTGTAGACCCAGAGCTGACCATAGCCCAGCATCTCCTCAACGCTCGCCTCCTCGAGGTCGAGGACGTCGAAGGGGACGTTGCTCATCGCCAAAAGCGTGAAGAGGCCCCTCTCACCGAGGAGGTACTCGTTGAGATTGACGCTTTCGGTAAGGCCCTTTCTGAGGCCGAAGATGGTTAGGGCCTCGTAAGGCTCGTAGGCGCCGAAGGCGACCGTAGTCTCAAGTTCGGTGTCGAGGAACCTTGGGTTGCCCTTCAGGAACTCGCCGAGCCACTCGATAGGCTCGACGTGCTGCCTCTCGCTTCCGTCAAGGCCTATCGGCGAGTAAACGTCCCAGGTAACGCCGTTGTGCGACTCGTAGCCCTTCGGGTTTTCTCCACCCACGTAGAGGTAGTAGTTGACGTTGGGGATTCCAAGGGCCGGGAGGAGGGAGTAGAGCAGCTCAGCCTCGTCAGGTTCTATGGTGTGGGCTAAGGAGGACTGCGTCTCGATGCTGAGCGGTGGGGTTCCAAGCCTCTTCCGGTAAAAGTTGTAGATTCCGATCTTGTAGTAGACGTGGCCGAGCCTGTCCTCCTTGAAGTCGAAGGAGCGGTAGAAGGAGTACCAGAACTCGGTCCAGAGGTGGATGTCGAGGTTTTTCTCCTTAACATATCTGTAGAAGTGCCTCCAGGCGAGCTGGAGGAGGTAGGGGTCGAGTATGCTTATCGGGACGTCGACGTAGCGCTTCATGTGATTGTAGAGGTGCTCGACGTAGCGGTTGGTCATCCATATCTTGAAGTGGTGCCAGTCCAGTATCTTCGTAAGCGGCTCGGTCTCGTCCTTGGGAGGTTTAATCTCTGAGTAGTCGGCGAAATCGGAGCCGTACCTCTCGCCAAGCTCATCAAGGGAATAACCTTTCCTCAGAAACTCCTCCCAGAGGCCGCCGGGCCTCGTTACGACCTCGTTGTAGTCAGTCAGGAAGGGCTGGAAGATGGTCTCCCAGTAGGAAGGTTCGTCGTCGATGGAGACGCTGATTATCGGCCCGCCGTTGGTGTAGAGGTAGTCTTTGATGATCGGAAGGACGGCGTCGTACCACATGGAAACGGCCTCAAGGTAGGTCGGGTGGAGGTAGGTGATGGGGGGATAATAGATGTCCCTTGGAAGGGGTCCGTTTGGTCCCCTGGCGAGTATCTCGGGGTGCTCGTTTATCAGCCAGTCTGGAATACCACCGTTCCTCCACTCGCCGCAGATGTAGGGGCCGGGACGAATTATGACGTTCATCCCGAGTTCCTGGGCGAGTTCGAGGAATCCCACTAAGTCCCTCTCCGGAGTAGTGTCTCCAGTGAAGTCGAAGGCCCCCGGCTCCGGCTCGTGCCAGTTCCATGCTACGTAAGTGTCGACCGTGTTGAGGCCGTGTTCCCCCATCCTCTCCAGCCTTTCCCTCCAGTGCCTCCTCGGAACGCGGAAGAACTGGAGCGTTCCGCCGTAGATCACCGTCCTCCTGCCGTCGATGACGTATGCTCTCCCGTCGTGATCCACCCTCATCACCACTTCACCACCTTGCTCAGAAAGCGCGGGTTGTCAGGGTTCAGGCCCCTCTTCACGGCCTTGTAGTACGCCAAAAGCTGAATCACCGGCGTATAGAGAAAGAGGTTTCCTGGCGGGCTTAACCGGGGGACTTCGATGAAGTAGTCCGCCCCGGTGTCTTCCCTCCCAACGGTCAGAACCTTTGCCCCCTGTCCCTGGAACTCCTTCGTGAGCTTCTCGTGCCAGTCGAAGGGCTTCTCCACGAGGAGAACGACGAGAGTTCCCTCGTCGGCGATGGACTTGAAGCCGTGCCTCACCTCGAAGGTCTGGTAAGCCTCGCTCCAGAAGATGGCCATCTCCTTCATCTTGAGCATCGCTTCCAAGGCGACCGGGTAGAGTATTCCCGAGCCGAGGAAGATGACGTTGCGGAAGTCGAAGCCGTCGACGATTTCCCTGATGTAGTCCTCGCTCTTCAGGACTTCGCCGGTCAGCTCCGAGACGAATACCGCATCATAGGTCTCCTCCCCGAAGGAGCTGAGGAGGAGCTGGAGGTAGGCGAAGTAGAAAGCCGAAAATGAGTGGGTCATGACGACGCTTTCCTCGTGGGCTGGAACGATAAGCGAATAGTCAGCTTTCCTCGATAGGGTGCTCTCGTAGGCCGTGATGGCGAACCTCTTGGTGTTGAGGCTCTCGAGTGCGTTTATCGCCTCGGTGGTTTCCCCGGAGCGCGAGATTGCCACGAGAAGCTCCGGTTCCCCAATCGGGTAGTTCTCTTTAGCGTAGAGAAGTTCGGAGCAGGGGACGCTAAGTCCCCTGCCCCCAAGGCGGGTGGTTGCCATGGCCAGCGGCTTCGCTAAGAAGTGCGAACTGCCGCAACCGGTATAAACCACTTCTCTCGGTAACCGGAAGTCGTGACGGGTTACAAACTCCTCAAAGGTCTCCTGGGCTTTCATTATCCCCTCAGGGGTCTTTCTGATCTCCCTCAGCGTCGCGTGCATTCACTCACCCCCCGTAGAGATGACAGGCAACCCAGTGGTTCTTCTCAACCTCAACCAACCTGGGCCTCACTTTGAAGCAAACGTCTTTGGCCTTCGGACAGCGCGGGGCGTAGCGGCAGCCTTCAATGGCATAAACAGTCCCCTCCTCCTTCTCCGGCTCGATTCCCCTGAACTCCCACTTCACGTTGATGTCCGGAACGCTCTCGAGGAGCATCTGGGTGTATGGATGGAGCGGATTATGGAAGACCCTCTCGGTGTCGCCCATCTCAACTATCGTCCCGCGGTACATGATTATCGTCGAGTCGCTGATGTAGTAGCCCAAAGCTAAGTCATGGGTGACGAAGAGAACCGAGGTGCCGTATTTATCCCTGAAGTCGCCGAGAAGGTTGAGCACGTCAATCCTCGTACTCGCGTCGAGCATCGAAACGGCCTCATCCGCTATGAGGAGTTTTGGTTTTACCAGCAAAGCCCTCGCTATCAGGATCCTCTGAAGCTGGCCGCCGCTGAGCTGATGGGGGTACTTCCCGCGGACTTCTGCAGGATTGAGGCCGACGTTCCTCAGGGCCTCGTTAATCATCTCCTCGCGCTCTTCCGCCCCAACCTCCGGAAGGAACGAGCTGAAAACGAGGTAGAAAGCCCTGTCAACGATGTGGAGCGGGTTGAAGCTCGCAAATGGGTCCTGGAAGACTGCCTGCACCTTCCGGTAATAATCACTCTTGAGTCTCTTCTTGCTGAACCCTGTTATGTCCTCGCCCTCGAAGAGTATTCTCCCGGATGTAGGCGTGAGCAATCGGAGGATGAGCTTTCCGACGGTTGTTTTACCGCTTCCGCTCTCGCCCACAAGGGAAACTATCTCCCCCGGCTTTACCTCGAAACTCACATCATCAACGGCCTTTATTTCATAGCCTCCTATGAGTCCAGACGTGAAGACCTTGGTGAGATGCTCGACCTTGAGGAGTTCGCTCATTGGTTCTCACCCCCAAGGAGGTGGCAGGCGGCATAGTGGTCATCTCCAACCTCGACGAGCGGTGGTTCTTCTTCCCTACAGCGGTCCATGACATAGGGACAGCGCGTGTAGAAGCGGCAGCCCTTCGGCGGGTTAAGGAGGCTGATGGGGTAGCCGGGAATCCCATTGAGCTTGGTCTCCTTATAGCGGACGCCTATCTTGGGAAGCGATTCGAGGAGAAGCTTCGTGTAGGGATGCGCCGGGCTGGAGATCATCTCCTCCGTCGGGGCTATCTCCGCCACCTTGCCGGCGTAGAGTATCATCGTCCTGTCCGCTATCTTGTCGAGTAAGGCTAAATCGTGGGTAACGAAGATGATGGACTTGACGATGCCCTCCTCCATGAAGTGGTGGAGGAGTTCTATCACAACCCTCTGCGTCGTAACGTCCAGGGCTGATGTCACCTCGTCCGCTATGAGCAGGTCGGGGTTGAGGAGCGTGGAAACCACCATTGTCGCTCTCTGCCTCATCCCACCGCTCAGCTCGACGGGATACATATCAGCGACCTTAGGCGAGAGCTTTACCATCGCCAGTCTCTCGCGGAGGAGTCCCTCAACCTCGCTCCTGTCCTCGTACCCGTGTTCTCTCGCCAGGTCCCAGACGATGTCCTTTATCTTCTTGGTTGGATTCAGCGCGTTCATCGCGTACTGGGGGATTATCGAGAGCTCGGTGTAGCGGATTTTCCTCGCCTCCTCCTCGCTGAGTTTCATAAGATCCTTTCCTTTGAAGATGGCCTCCCCGCCGGCGTGGAACATGGGCGGCTTTCTGAGGATGAGGGAGTGAACGAGCGTTGACTTTCCGCACCCGCTCTCGCCGGCGATTCCGAAGACTTCTCCTTCCCTGACGTCAAAGCTTACCCCATCTACGGCCTTGACAGGCCCCCTGGGCGTTCTGTAGTAGATTTTGAGGTCCCTGATTTCGAGGAGGCTCATTCTCCACCCCTCCTCAGTCTGGGGTTGAATACCTCCTCCATGCCGAGGTTGATGAAGAACAACGCCGTGATGATGAGGGTGATTATCAGCCCGGGCGGTATGAACCACCACCACCATCCGAACTGGAGGGCGTTGTGGGCTATCGCCTTCTGGAGTATCGTTCCCAGAGAAACTGCCGTCGTTGGGCCGAGGCCGATGAAGTCGAGGGTCGCGCTCGCCAGTATCGCCCCGCTGAACTGGAGGATTCCCACCATGAAGATGTAGGAGATCATATTGGGCATTATCTCGCCGAAGATTATCCTGAGGTCGCTTAAACCGGCGAGTCTCGCGAGGTTGACGAACTCCCTGTTCTTCAGAGAGAGGGTTTGAGAGCGAACTGCTCTAGCCACCCACGGCCATCCGGTGAGGCCTATGATGAGGGCCTGTATCTCGGGGCTTCTGGCTTCGAGGTAGGCCGCGACGAGGATGAGGAGCACTATCGAGGGAATGACGAGCATTATGTTGACGAACATCATGAGGAGCTCGTCAGTCAGTCCGCCCCTGTATCCGGCAACGAAACCTATAGTTATACCAAGGAGTGTTCCGATTATCGCCGCCAGCGTCGCTATCCAGAGGCTCGTTCTGAGTCCGTAAACGAGCTGGGCGTAAACGTCCCTGCCGAGCTTGTCGGTTCCGAGTATGTGGAGCACCTCCACGTGCCTGCCGCTGTAGGTGATGAGCGTCTCGCGCGTCATCGGCGGGAGGGTTCTTGTGGAGTAGGTTGCCACCTCCATGTTGCTTCCGGGCAGTTTCTCGTAGTAGAGGCCGTCGCCCGCGAAGGGTGTGAAGAGCGGCCCGATTATCGCAAAGATTATGAAGAACAACAGTAACCCGAAGCCGAAGCGGAATTTGTTGTTCTTCAGCGCGAGCCTGAACTTGTAAAGCCTGCTCTCCCTGGCCATCTTCAACCCTCCGTGTAGCTGGCCCTGACGCGCGGGTCAATGAAGGCGTAGACGATGTCAATGATGAAGTTGGCCGCTAAGACCGAGATGACAACCATGAGGAAGGCCCCCTGGAGGAGGAAGTAGTCCTGGCTGAGGGCGGCGTTCATGAGGAGGATTCCTATCCCCGGGTAGTTGAAGACTATCTCCGTCGCTATCGCCCCGGCCACCATGAGGCCGAGCTGAAGAGCCAGTCCCGTCACCTGGGGCAGGATGGCGTTCCTGTAGGCGTGCTTGGTCATGAGCTTCTCACTGGCACCGAGGGCCTCTAAATACCTGACGTAATCGGCTTCCAGCTCGTAGATGATCATATTGCGCATTCCTATGGCCCAGCTGCCTATCATAACCACGAAGAGGCTGAGGAAGGGGAGTATCCAGTGGGAAAGGAAGCTCTTTATGAATTCCCAGTTAAGGCCGGGAACGAGGGAAGGGTCATAGGCCCCCTGATAGGGCAGCCAGCCGAGTTTGACGCCGATAAAGTAGACGAGCAGCATCGCGAACCAGAAGTAGGGCATGCTCGCGAGGAAATAAAAGAGGGGCATCATCCACCTGTCGTAGCGCCTGTTCTTTCCCGCTATGGCACCAAGCCAGTTTCCAACGATCCAGCTGAGGGCTATCGCCGGAAGGAGTATGACAATGTCATAGGGAAGGGAGTGCCTGATTAAATCCCAGACAGGGGCCTTATAGAGAAGGCTGTAGCCGAGGTCCCCGTGGAAGAGCCTGACCCAGAAGTTAACGAACTGCCTCCAGAGGGGCTCGTTGAGGCCGTAAAGGTCCTCGTAAAACCTGATTAAAATCTCCTTTTCCCCGGGGCCGAGGTTGAGGTTCGACTCTATCATGGCCTCTATCGGGTTTCCGGGCATGAGTCTGGGGAGCAGCCAGTTTATCGTCACGGCGAAGAGGAAGGTTATAGCGTAAACGGCAGTCTTCTGCGCGAGATACCTTCTGAATCCCATGGTCTTCCCTCCGTGAGTTCAGCCGGTGGTGAAAGGGAAAGGGCAAAAGGGGAAGATCAGTTCCTCCTCTTCCGGTAGAGGGCGAGAGGTATGAGAGCGAGACCGACGAGTATTGCCGGGCCGCAGGTGCTCCCGCCACTGTCTGTGGTAGTCGGGCTCGGGGTTCCGGCGGGCTTGACACCGAGGAGTGCTAAGGCGGTTCCCCAGGTTCCGAAGCCGGGCCAGAATATCGGGACTCCGTAGGGATTCTTCTCGTTGGGCCAGTTTGTCCAGTACTGGGTGTTGGCCTCGTAGAAGACGGTACCAGTGTAGACCGGAACCGCCGGAACATCCTCGAGCCATATCCTGGTGAGCTCCTTGAGGTACTTGACCTGCTCGTCCTCGTTCGGGGTTGCCGAAAGCTTCTGGAGGAGCTCGTTGGCCCTCTCGTTGTGGTAGTTGCCAAAGTTCGCGCTACCCTTATCGGTCTCGTTGTTGTAGTACATGAGGCTGTAGTAGACACTGTAGGGATCGGCCTTGAAGGTTCCCGCCCAGTGGAGTGCCAGATCGAAGTCGCCGCTGTTGAGCTTTTTCATGAAGAAGTTGGTCCAGTCGCCCTTGTCGATGACGACTTTTATTCCGAGCGGCTTGAGCTGGTTGGCGATTATCTCCCCGGTCTGTATCCAGTCGGAACAGCCGGCGCAGGTGACGAAGTGAAGTTCGATGGGCCTGCCGTTGTACTCCCTTACGCCATCCCCGTCGGTGTCCTTTATGCCGAGCTGGTCGAGGATCCCCATGGCCTTCTCAAGGTTGCCGTACTGCCAGCCGTACTCCTCTATGAGCTTTGGAGCGTCCATCTTCTTTTTCCAGTTCTCCATTATGGGGCCCAGGGGGGTCTGGTCGGGAACGTCGCTTATCGGACCCTGCTCCACTATCTGCTCAGGGTTGATTGCCATCGCTATGGCCCTCCTGAAGGCCGGCATGTTCATAGGCGGCTTTTCCGTGTTGAAGTAAAGGACCACCGGGACGACCGGCGGGAAGTAGGGCGGTCTGTCAAGCCAGCTGACGATGTTGGGATTCTGGCTCTTGAGCTGTGCTATGTCGAGATAGTAGGTTGCAACATCCAGGTCACCCTTAAGGAAGGCGTTTGCCGCCTGGTCGTTGGAGCTTATATAGAGCTGGATTATGTACTTGGCAGCTGGCTTGTTGAAGTACCTCGCTCCCCACCAGTCCTCGTTCCTCTCGAGGATGCTCTTCTGCTGCTGGATAACCTCCTTGAGCTTGTATGCGCCGGAACCGACGAGGTACTTCTGCTCGTCACCGAGGAAGGTCATGGTCTTGACCTTTTCCGGGTCCAGGTTCTCAAAAACGTGCTTCGGTATGATGAGGGTCGTGTAGAGGTTGCTTCTCCAGACCCAAACGTTGGGCTGTCCGGAGAAGCGGAACTGAACGGTTCTGTCGTCCACGACCTTTATCTCCTTCAGCCCCTCGATCTTCTTCAAGCCGAGCTTCTCGTAGTACTCGAAGGAGAACTTCACATCCTCCGCGGTTAGTGGTTCACCGTCCTGCCATTTAATGCCGTCACGAAGCTTTACCTCGAAGGTGGTGCTGTCAACCCACTCGCCCTTTTCGGCGAGCCAGGGTTTGAGTTCGGTGGTCATGAAGTTGAGCATGAAGAGGGGTTCGAACACCAGGCCGTCTATTCCTATTATGTTGCCTCCCTGGAAGGGATTGGCGCTGGTCGGGGGCGCGCTGTTGGCAGTGTAGATGGTTTCGCTCCGGGGAAAATCCTCGGCGCCGGCAAAAGCAAATCCGCCCAGGCTTCCCACAAGAAGAACCGCTATGGCCAGGGCCAGATACCTTTTCATAGTTTCTCACCTCGTTATAAACAACGTCAGTTTTATAACTTCCTCCGAATCTATATAAGCTTTTTGGTGCACAGGACAGGGTTGTGGTGGACTTAAATGATCATAAACCCGGAAGTGCACGATGAAATCCTGCTCATTGGTGTATTGAACAGTGCAGTGGAAAATTATAAAAACGATTGAATCTATAACCCGGCAGGTGGAACCCATGGTGAACTTTCATTGGGGAGTGGTTCAATCGGCCTTTCAGTTTGAGATGGGTGACTCGTTGAAACGTAACATTGACGCGAGAACCGACTGGTGGGCCTGGGTCCGGGATCCATTCAACATAAAGAACGATTTAGTTAGCGGAGACCTGCCGGAGGAGGGCATAAACAACTATGAGCTCTATGAGATAGATCACCGCCTCGCGAAAGGACTCGGTTTAAACGCCTACCAGCTGACGATAGAGTGGAGCAGGCTCTTCCCCTGTCCGACGAAGGGCGTTGAAGTCGATTTCGAGAGGGACTCCTACGGCCTGATAAATCGGGTGAAGATAACCGAGGAAACCCTCCGTAAGCTCGACGAACTCGCAAACCACCGTGAGGTGGAGCACTATCTTGCAGTACTGAAGAACCTGAAGAAGATGGGCTTCTCCACCTTCGTCACGCTCAACCATCAAACACTCCCCATATGGGTCCACGACCCGCTCTGGACGCGCGAGAGCTTTGAAAAATCTCGGGCGAGGGGCTGGGTCGACGAGGAGAACATACTCGAGTTCGTCAAGTTTTCAGCTTATGCTGCGTGGAAGTTC
>Ga0256831_1000382_pt1 | contig 23052 bp, 19 predicted proteins | sample 132544metaG_FD_189087 | JGI IMG/M metagenome (GOLD analysis project Ga0256831, IMG submission 189087) | Hydrothermal vent microbial communities from Lau Basin, Pacific Ocean - 132-544 | ecosystem: Environmental > Aquatic > Marine > Hydrothermal vents | place: Pacific Ocean: Lau Basin | collected... | reverse complement strand
TGGTTTACTTGTGAACACCTAACTTGTCTCTCCAGCCTGGGTACAGAGCGTCTGCATCGTGTTCGAAAGATTCGAAGGCACGGGCAAATTCTTTATGCTCTTTAGCGTACTCAATTGGGTCAGCACCCTGCTTCCAGCAGTCATAAGCCTGACGCAGGGAAGTAGCACCCGCCGCTGGGCTGTCGATATGACCATAAGCACCACCACCAGAGGTGTTAATAACGTTACCATGACCCAGGTTTTCAAAGAAGCCTGGCAGACGCAGTGCGTTCATACCACCGGAGATAATTGGAGTAGTGGGCTTCATACCATACCATTTCTGGTGGTATACAGGACCCTGGCACTCGTCACGTTCAATCATATAGGCAATGATCTTGTCAGAGGCATCACCTTCCATCTTACCATAACCCATAGTACCTACGTGGATACCTGAAGCACCCATCAGACGAGACATCTTGGCCAGGATATAAGCGGTATAACCACGCTTGGAAGAAGGAGAAGTAACCGCACCATGGCCGGCACGATGGTAATGCAGGTACTGGTTAGGATATTGACGACGAGCTGTAGTAACCATACCAGGACCACCGACATAACCGTCAACCAGGAAAGCAACTTTGTCCGCATCAGGACCAAATGTTTCCAGAACAAAGTCAGCACGAGCACACATTTCATAGTGATCATCAGCAGTGATGTTAGCAGAGAATAATTTAGCTTCACCGGTTTCATCCTGGGCACGCTTCATAGCATCTGCTACTAAAGGAATAACCTTTTTCATAGGACAGAAAACCTGGTTACCCTGAGGCTCATCGTTCTTGATGAAGTCGCCACCCAGCCAGAACTGGTATGCTGCATTAGCAAAAGGCTCAGGACGCAGGCCTAATTTAGGCTTAATAATGGTACCGGCAATATAACCACCGTCTTTAATTGGACGACCCAGAATACGCCACATATCAGAAATGTCTTTGGAAGGACCGTCAAATAACTGCAGCATGCGTGGTGGCACATAAAAGTCAAACATCTGAGAGTTCTTGATGTCACCCATGCCCTGGTTATTACCAATAGCCAGAGTCAGGAAGGAAACGATCATGGCACGACCGTCAATAACGTTACGGTCAAACAGTTCGTTCGGGTATGCAATTTTCATGATGCCTTTGGCTTCATCAATTTCATAAACCAGAGCATCAACACCTTTGGTGAAGTCATCAGTAGTTGATACTTCAACGTTGGTGCCAGTTGAGGATTCAGCTGCAAAGTGAGCCGCTGCTTCCAGGTAACCATGACCTTCAGCAGGTTCCATAGTGTAAGCAACCAGGATGTGATTGCCGCCAGCTAATAATTCGTCTTCTTTCAGACTTAAATCGGAGTAACGATTTGTTTGGTCTAATAATGCCATTTGTCCGTTTCCTTTAAATGGGGGTTAATAATTCGGTTGTGAGAGGCCTGATTTGTGAATGGAGGAATTTACAAATAAAGTGCTCTTACAAACTGTGTAGGGAAATATAATTTAAAACTACTATAAAGTAAAACTTTATTTTTTGATTGTTACCATAAGCTATTGCTTATGGTATATTGGGTTTTAGATAAAAATAGTGGAAAAAAGACAATATGAATCTTACTTTTCGACAACTTAAAGTGTTTGAGGTGGTTGCCCGACGCCTTAATTATACCAGTGCCGCTAAGGAACTTCATTTATCCCAGCCGGCTGTCTCCATGCAGATTAAACAGCTGGAAGAGCAGGCCAATACCCCGTTAATAGAAAAGCTGGGTAAAAAGCTTTATCTGACGGAAGTCGGCAATGAAATGTATAACTACGCCCGCAGCACCATGCAGCAGCTACTGGATCTGGAAGAAACCATTAGCCAGATGAAAAGCCTGCATAAGGGGCATTTAAAACTGGCGGTAGCCAGTACCGCCAACCATTTTGTGATCCGCATGCTGGCCCGCTTTGCCAGGGTGTATCCTAAAATCAGCATTTCTCTGGATGTTACTAACCGCAGTACGCTGCTGGAACTGCTGGAGAAAAATGAGTGTGATCTGGTGGTCATGGGCCGCCCCCCGGAAGGGCATAATCTGACCGCCCGGCCCTTTCTGGAAAACCCTTTAGTGGTGGTGGCTCATCCTGAGCATTATCTGGTGCGGGAAAAAAAGGTCAGCTTAAAGGAACTGGCTCGTGAGGAATTTGTGATCAGGGAACAGGGCTCTGGTACCCGAGGTGCGGTGGAACGATTTTTTAAAGAGCATAATCTAAAGTTCAGGACCAAGATGGATATGAGTAATAACCGAGCCATTAAACATGCGGCTGAAGAAGGCCTGGGCCTGGCAATTGTATCTTTACACACCCTTGAAATTGAACTGCGGGCAAAGACTCTTAATATCATTAATGTAGAAGGCTTTCCAATCTATCGCCACTGGTATGTGGTACAGCGTGAGGGAAAGCGCCTGTCACCTATTGCGAAGGTATTTAAAGACTATATAATGCAGGAAGCAGAAGGCTTGATTAAGGATTTTAATTTGCCAATAGGTCTGTAGTAGGTAAGTAATATCACTTATAGATAGTCATGGTCGTATGCACAGAGTAGCTGCAATAAAAAATATAGGTTATTTAATATAAATTGGAATGACACAGAGTACCTGCAGCCAGTTACGGTCAGCTATACTAAACAGCTACAAACATACATAGTAATAAACCTAAATAAACCAGGAAAGCTTTTTTATGATCATCCCAGTAATTTTGTCCGGCGGTTCAGGCTCACGTTTATGGCCCATGTCCAGGGAACTGAATCCCAAGCAGTTTCTCTCCCTGTATGGCGAACAGACCATGTTGCAGGAAACCATGACCCGTCTGGAAGGCGTGCCTGAACTGGCCGAACCGGTTATCGTCTGTAATGAGGAACATCGTTTCCTGGTGGCTCAGCAGATGCAGGATATCGGGGTGGTCGTTGACAAGATTATTCTTGAGCCGGTGGGGCGCAATACGGCTCCGGCCATTTGTGCGGCAGCAGAATATATTCAGAGTAAAAAAAATTCAGCAGAGGATGTCATGCTGGTGCTATCGGCGGATCATGTCATAAAAAATACCCAGGCTTTTCATAAGGTCATAACAGAAGGCTACGCCATTGCTCAGCAGGGGCAGCTGGTGACCTTCGGTATTGTGCCGCAAAAGGCTGAAACCGGTTATGGCTATATTAAGCGCGACGGGAAACTGGAAGGGCGGGAGGCCTGGAAAGTTGCTCAGTTTGTTGAGAAACCGGATCAGGTCACGGCCCAGACCTATCTGGACAGTGGTGAATATTACTGGAACAGCGGTATGTTTATGTTTCAGGCTCAGAATATTATTCAGGAACTGGATCACTATGCCCATGATATTGTGGCGGCCGTTCACCAGGCGGTACTGCATGGCGGCAGTGATCTGGACTTCTGTCGTCTGAATGTGGACGATTTTACCGCCTCTCCTTCCGATTCTATTGACTATGCGGTTATGGAAAAAACCGATAAAGCTGTAGTGCTGCCCCTGGACGCCCAGTGGAATGATGTGGGTGCCTGGTCGGCACTGTGGGAAATTAATGAGCAGGACAGTGACGGTAATGTACTGCACGGGGATGTGCTGACAGTGGATCTCAGCAACAGCTATGTGCATGCAGAAGAACGTATGATTGCCGTGGTCGGCATGGATAACTGCGTGGTAGTGGAAACGGCCGATGCGGTGCTGGTGGCGGATAAAACCCGGGCACAGGAGGTTAAGGAAATTGTTAACCAGCTTAAGGAAGGCAAGCGCGAAGAAGCCCTGTTGCATCAGCGGGTATACCGTCCCTGGGGCAGTTACGAAACGCTTGTGGAAATGGAACGTTTTAAAGTTAAGCGTATTATCGTCAATCCCGGTGCCCAGTTATCTCTGCAGATGCATCATCACCGGGCCGAACACTGGGTGGTGGTTAAGGGTACTGCCAAAATTCTGTGTGGTGAAAAAGATTTTGTTATGACTGAAGATCAGTCTAATTATATTCCTTTAGGTACTCAGCATCGTCTGGAAAATCCGGGTGTGATCCCGCTGGAAATCATTGAAATTCAGACCGGCAGTTATCTGGGTGAAGATGATATTGTACGTTTTGAAGATACCTATGGACGTACTGATGTACATTCCTGTCTGGATTCAAAATAATGTCTGCAACAATTAAAGATTTAATGGTTCAGAGTCAGGTCGGTTTTGGTACCAGCGGTGCCAGAGGTCTGGTTAAGGATATGACGGAGCGAGTCTGTTATGCCTATACTCTGGGGTTTATTCAGTATTTAAAACAGACTCAGCAACTGGCGAAGCATACTCCCATAGCGCTGGCGGGCGATCTGCGTGACAGCACCCCGGCAATCTTAAATGCCTGTGCCAGAGCCATTAAAGACAGCGGTATTAAGGTCATAAACACCGGTTTTATCCCGACTCCGGCAGTGGCTCTTTACGGTTTGCAGCATCAGTGTCCGGTTATTATGGTAACCGGTAGTCATATTCCTGATGACCGAAACGGCATCAAGTTTTATAAACTGGCTGGGGAAATCCTCAAAGAGGATGAACGATTAATCAAAGAACAGCTTATTGATTTATCCGATGCTATGTTTAATGAGCAGGGGCAGTTTACTGAGCCACAGGATGCCCTGGGTGAAGTGGATAATACGGCCCTTGATGAATATATTGAACGTTACCGGCAACTGTTTTCGGATAATGCCGATAGCAGGTTAAAAGCCCTTAGCGGATTTAAAGTCGGGGTTTATCAGCACAGCGGCGTAGCCAGGGATATTCTGCCCGATCTGCTTGAACAGCTGGGTGCCGAAGTCATAAAACTGGGTTATTCACAGCAGTTTATTCCTGTCGATACAGAAGCAGTACGGGAAGAAGACGTACGGCTGGCCCGACAGTGGGTGCAGGAATTTCAACTCCATGCTATTGTTTCTACTGACGGCGATGCTGACCGTCCACTGATAGCGGATGAAACAGGCCGGTGGCTCAGAGGTGATATAGCCGGTTTGTTATGTGCCCGTTACCTGCACATTGAGCATCTGGTGACGCCAGTCAGTTCTAATACCTGTGCAGAAAAATCCGGGGCCTTTGCAGATATTAAACGCACCCGAATCGGTTCCCCCTATGTGATTGAAGCCATGAATCAGTATGTGAAAGATCATTGTGCTGCGGTGGCCGGTTACGAGGCTAATGGCGGTTTTCTGTTGGCGACACCAGTGCATCGTAATGATTATCTCTTATCACCCCTGCCGACCCGGGATGCTGTAGTGGTGTTATTAAGCCTGCTGTATGCCGCTATTGAAAGCCAGTGCAGTCTGTCTGAATTAAGCGCCCAGTTACCCCAGCGTGTTACCTATAGTGCCCGTTTAAAAAACTTTGCGACTGAAAGCAGTCAGCAATTACTGGAAAAATACACCTGCGGCAGTTATGAGCAGAATAAAGCGGCAATAGAGGCAGACTTTCCGCTCTTAATTGAAAAACTGGGTGGTATCAGTGCTATTGATACCACTGATGGCTTGCGCATAAGCTTTGAAAATGAGGATATTATTCATTTTCGCCCTTCGGGTAATGCACCGGAGTTTCGTTGTTATAGTGAGTCCGGCACTGAGGCTAATGCCGCAGAAATTAACCGCATTGCACTGCAGCGGGTTCAGGAACTCGGTTAAATCGACTGGCCTGAGCCGAATAGTCCTGGAATCATTCTAACTTGCACTTTGAAGCAAGTTTATTGTTAACCACATCACAAAAATTACATCCGTTTTTTTATCCAGTGTGCTATTCATTTTTCTATCACATAGATTGGATGTCTGTAACTATATGATAAACAAGAAAGATAATTTTATTTTTTCTGAACAGAGTGGAATGTCAGGTAAAAATAGAAGGCCATCCCTTTTGGTATAGTGGAGAACCCTAATTGTTCTAAGCGACACTTTTGGTAAAATATATCTATCGATTAGGAACGATTCTTAAGAGATTTTTAAGGAAGACGCAAGAAGGAGCGATAATGGAGTACAGGGTTCAGGGATGAACCGCAAGCTGGAAAGCTTGGTAAGGAGGCACAAAAGCGGCTATGAGTTTATCTCGGCCGCTTTTTTTATGTCCGGAGGTTTTTAACGGTTATTTCAGAACCGTTTATTATCCTAAATTAATCAGTTGAACCTACTGTGAATGTCCATAGCACTGAATCTACAAGGCTTTCCAGAACATTTAAACTTCACCCGTAGGGGTGACTACGCCCCGAAGGAAGTGCCCTTGGGGTACGAATAAAGCCAAAATAACCTGTAAAACCTTGTATCTCCAGCACTCTGATCATTCTCGCTACGATTCAAATGATTAATTTAGGATTATGGCTCAGGTAACGTTTATGACTGTTCAGTTATGATTCATATTGTAAAGATTAAAATCTTCAGCATACCCGTTCTATTCCATTGATAATTTCTGTAGCTTATTATGAATAAAATTTTATCGCTTACAATCGTATTGATTTCCAGCCTGTTTTTTATAAACCCTGTCCTGGCAGATAAAGATCATAAACATGACAAACCGTATAATGGTCAGCCGTATTCCAAAGACAGGCAGGATAAAAAATATTACAAGGAACACTGGAAAGAATACAAAAAAGAGCATAAAAAAGAACAGAAGCAATGGCGTAAAGACCATAAAAAATCAGACAAAGAATGGTGCAAAGAGCGTAAGGAAGAAGAAAAAGAATGGAAAAAACAACGCCATGAAGAAGAAAAAGCCTGGCGCAAACAAAGACATGAAGAAGATAAATATCGCCGTAAGAACGGGCACGATAAAAGAAAAGAATATGATAGAAAATGGCGTGAGGAAGAACGTGAACATCGTGAAGAATGGCAAAAAAACACCGGGAATATAAAGACAGTAATGACTGATTGATAAGAGTATGCAAAAAGACCTTCTTTACCGCAGTCGATAAAGAAAGTCTAATAATCTCAACGCTCAACGCTCAACGCTCAACGCTCAACGCTCAACGCTTAATGCCTGAAATGCCGCATCCCCGTAAACACCATAGCAATACCATGCTCATCGGCAGCATCAATTACTTCCTGGTCACGCATAGAGCCGCCGGGTTGAATGACTGCACTGATTCCGGCTTCAGCGGCAGAGTCCAGGCCGTCACGGAAGGGGAAGAAAGCATCGGAGGCCATGACTGAACCGGCCACTTCCAGATTTTCATCAGCGGCTTTAATACCGGCAATTTTAGCTGAATACACCCGGCTCATCTGACCGGCACCGACACCAATAGTCTGTTTATCACGGGCATAAACAATGGCATTGGACTTAACAAATTTGGCCACTTTCCAGGTAAAGATCAGATCAGCCATCTGTTCCGGTGTGGGAACCTTTTTAGTGACCACTTTCAGACCGCCTTCAGTGATCATTCCCAGATCCCGTTCCTGCACCAGCAGGCCGCCATTGACCCGTTTGAAATCCCAGCCGGGTATCGGGGTGTCAGACCAATGGCCACAGGCCAGAACCCGGACATTTTTCTTGTCTGCCAGAACGGCTTTGGCGGCTTCATCAATGGCCGGTGCAATTATGACTTCCACAAACTGACGATCCACAATGGCTTTGGCGGTTTCTGCATCTAATACTTCGTTAAAAGCAATAATACCGCCGAAAGCAGAGGTGGGATCGGTCTGAAATGCCCGGTCATAGGCTTCCAGCTGGCTGGTGCCTAAAGCGACACCGCAGGGGTTGGCGTGTTTGACAATCACACAGGCCGGGGCTTCATTAAACTGTTTAACACATTCCAGTGCGGCATCTGTATCAGCAATATTGTTATAGGATAATTCCTTGCCCTGGAGCTGGGTGGCCGTAGCTACACAGGCGTCCTGGGGACTTGATTCAACATAAAATGCCGCATTCTGGTGGGGGTTTTCACCATAGCGCATCTGCTGGGACTTGTTAAACTGCATACTCCAGGTTTGCGGGAACAGCTGTTTAGTTTGATTATCATAATTAATGGCGCCCAGGTAATTGGCTATATGACCATCGTATTTTGCCGTGTGTTCAAAGGCCCTGACCGCGAGCTGGAACAGACTCTTTTTAGACAGCTCACCGGCACTGGTTTTCATTTCATCAATAATGCCGTCATAATCCTCTGGGTTAACCACAATAGCCACGCTTTCATGGTTTTTGGCCGCTGCCCGTACCATGGTCGGACCGCCGATATCAATATTTTCTATAGCTGTGGCCAGGTCGCAATCAGGTTTGGCAACAGTGGCCTCAAAGGGGTACAGGTTTACCACGACCATATCGATGGTATTAATGCCGTGCTCCTGCATAACCGCATCATCTACACCGCGACGACCTAAAATACCGCCGTGTACTTTAGGGTGCAGTGTCTTAACGCGCCCATCCATCATTTCGGGAAAACCGGTATAGTCGGAAACTTCTGTAACCGGAATATTATTATCCTGCAGCAGTTTAGCAGTACCGCCGGTGGATAGAATATTGACCTGCATTTCAGCCAGAGCTTTGGCGAATTCAACAATATTGTCTTTATTTGAGACAGAGATCAGTGCGGTTTTAATGACAGCCATTCAGGGACTCCAGTTAGTTAGTGCAGTACACGGCTGCAGGGCAGACAGTGCAGATCGGAATATAATAATGTGAAATGCGGTATGAAACAACACAAAAAACTTAGCAGCAGTAGCTACACAGAAAAATACAGATAAAATCAGCTTATCCGGGAATAACTGTGTTTTTTAGTCATTTATATTGTATTGCTTCAGTTTTTTACGTAGGGTACCTCGGTTGATGCCGAGCATCTGTGCCGCTTTACTCTGGTTGCCATTGGTGTGATCTAATACGGTTTCCAGCAGTGGTGCTTCAACCTCCGCCAGTACCAGCTGGTATAAATCAACAACACTATGGCCTTCCAGATCTTTAATATAGCTGGTTAATACAGAACGAACACAGTCACGCAGTACGGCAGTATTATTATTATTTGTTTCGGTAACTGCAGTGGGGGCGGGTATATCCTTAATATCAGCTAAAACATCTTGTTCAATGGGCATGGGCTTAACCTAAAAATTACGGTGAACCAAAAAGTAAAATAGTCTTGCGAGGAGGTGCCTATTATAGACTTAAAATGCTCTTAAGGTGTCAGAAATTTCCCACATTTAAAAGCAATTTTGGTTTTTTTGACTTTTATCATAAACGGTGAAAATAAATTTGTTTCAGGCCTGTTGTTTGCGTAAATCTGTTGAAATGTTATTGGAGAAAAAATTCCCAACCATTATATATTGTTCTCGGGCATGATTTATCTGATTAATCTGCCGCCAGAAAGTATCGCCCTCAGGTAAGGGTTTTATAATGGCTGCAATATGTTTACGGGCAATTTTCAGGCCGTGAGCCTCGCCATAAAATTCGTATAATTCGGTCAGTAAATTGAGCAGAATTTGACCCCGTTCAGCAAAGTTCGGCTCGCTCAGGTGCTGGCCAGTGGTCAGATAGTGGTTGATATCGGCAAAGATCCAGGGGGTGCTTAATGCTTTGCGGCCAATCATAATAGCATCAGCCAGGGTGTAGTTAAGAACAAATTCGGCTTTTTCAGCACTGTCGATATCACCATTGGCAATAACCGGCAGGCTGACAGCCTGTTTAACCTGTTTAATGGTATCGTATTCAGCCTGGCCCTTATAGCCGCAGGCACGGGTTCGGCCGTGAATGGTCAGAGCCTGTATGCCGCTTTGTTCTGCTATATGTGCAATGTTCAGGGCATTTTTACTATGAGGATCCCAGCCGGTGCGAATTTTAAGAGTCACGGGTACAGATACGGCCTGTACAACCGTGCTTAGAATATCTCTGACCAGCGGTTCATTTTTTAACAGGGCGGAGCCGGCCGCTATATTGCAGACTTTTTTGGCAGGACAGCCCATATTGATGTCAATAATATCGGCACCGTGATCAACATTAAAGCGGGCAGCTTCGGCCATCTGCTGCGGATCGGTACCCAGGATCTGAACGCTCACAGGAGCCTGTTCGCCCTGATGGTTTAAGCGGGAACGGGTTTTTAAGGTATGCTGAAGTTCGGCTTTGGAGGTGACCATTTCGGATACCGCCAGAGCAGCACCCATTTTACGGCAAAGCTGACGAAAGGGTTTGTCGGTGACTCCGGCCATGGGGGCCAGAATAACCGGCGCCTGAGTGCTTTGTTGTGGTGCCTGGATAGGCCAGGAGCCGATGTTCATAAAAGGTTATAAATAATTAAACTGGAAACTCAGTAAGGCACCCGGATCGGGATCAACAATTTCCAGGTCTATTTTTTCAGTCTGGTTGGGTTTGATTCCAGCTATATAGGAAATATTGCTATTAAGATATTCATCGGGCCTGAATTGCCTGCGGGCAATAATTTCACCTCGAGGGTTGGAGAAAATGACTTCCAGAACAGGGAATTGCTGGGTAAAGTCGGCCTTGTTTCTAAAGCTTAACTGGATCTCCAGGGCCTTTTTTACTGAAGGGTGAGTGTGTACATCATGGTTAATGGTAATGATTTTATCCGGGGCTTTTCTTAAAGGCAGAACGCAGCCGGTAATGGGGCACAGGGTTTCCAGAAAAGGCCGGTAATCGGGGTTATCGGCCAGCTGCATACTATTAAAATGCAGATACTGGGCAGCCAGTAGCAATAGCATGAGCAGGGTGGCAAACAGCCAGCCGAACAGACTTGCAGGAGAACCTGATTTTGCGGCATTCTGATTTAGAAAAGATGGCACAACATCTTCTTCAATAACAGGAGTGGCTGTGCTCTGGGTGATTTCGGTTACTTCAAGTTCTGGAGTGTCTTCAAAATCATTGTCAGTGCTGTCGGGCTTTGTTTTAGATTCTGTTTCAGTGTGGGTTTGATTATCCTGAGCATTAAATTCCTGTTCCAGCTGATCCAGTTCAGCCAGAATATCATCACCGTTATCCAGTTCATCATCCAGTGACAGGCCTTCACTGGACAAGCTTTTGTTGATGTCATTTAATTCATCAATCAGGTTTTCAGGTGCAATATCTTCATGTTGCTGGGTTTCAATCAGGCTTTGCAGAATATCAATGTCACTTTCATCAACTGGTACCGTAGTATGGCCGGCGGCAGAATGATCGACAGGTTCTTCGTCCAGATGTTCTGAGAAATCCACCAGTTCCAGTTCATCTTCAAGGGCAGGCAGTTCAGGATTTTCTGTTTTATCTGCCTTAATGTTTTCCTGATCCTCTGACTTTTCCTGTTCCCGGTCTTTTTCCCTGACACTCAGGTTGTCCTGTATTTCGGGGGCAGTTTCTGCCGCTTCGGATATCTCGGTATCGGTAGAAGGATACAGGGCTTCAACAGGTTCAATATTATCTGTAGTTTCAGTTTCAGAAACAGGTGCGGGTGCCTGGGGTTCAGGAGAATTAACTGCAGCTTCAGTGGGTTGTGATGATATAAACGGGCTTTCTGGTTTAGGGGGCTGTCGTTCAAAGCCTACTGATTTTCGGGCATTTTTTAATTCCTGAGTGGCAGCGGACAGAGATGCGGCAATGCGCTCCATTTTTTCCCTGATATCAATACTGGCCAGAGGTGGAGTATAGATTGTCTGTGAAATATCGCTTGCTGTTTCAGGTTCTGTGTTGGCTGGAGTTGTTTCTGCTTCAGGTTCGCTATGCTCTGGTGACGTTACCTTAATCTCCTGAGATTCAGTGTCTTTTGTTTCCGGTGCTGGTTCAGTTTCCGTGCCTGTCGTGGGGGGGTGCAGTTCTTCAGGTTTACTGACAGCGGTTTCAAGTTGTGGGGAATCCGGTTCTTCATCATTGTTGTACAGGTTTTCCAGGGCATTAAATACATGATCACATTTACCGCAGCGAACTTTACCATTGGCAATATCAAGGTATTCCTGAGTAATGGAAAAATGGGTATTGCAGTTAGGGCAATGAGTGTACATCGGGTGATAGTTATCCTTAAATCAAAGTTCTTTATAAAAAAGAACTGTCAGGCATTCTGGAATTACAGTTCAGTTAATAATGATTTAACCTATTGATCCTAACACTTTTTAATAAAATTGGAAGTAGGAAAAACTGTAAACTTTTATTTATGTGAGCTTGTTTATATGAGTTCCCTGAGTCTGGAGATTGAGTTAAGACGCTTCCTTCTTTGTTCCGGTAATTCGGAGCCAGTCACCTTCCTGTTCAATTTCATCCAGTTCAAACCATTTTTTATAGCTGGAGGCGACTTTATCAGCCTGTTCTGCCAGGATCCCGGACAGTACAATATGGCCTCCGGGCAGGACATGAGCTGCCAGCATAGAAGAAAGTTCCATTAAGGGAGCCGCCAGAATATTGGCCAGCAGGAGGGAACATTGCAGATCAGGGTGTTTTTTATTAAATTCGTTAACTGATAACGTTTTAATCCGGTTCTGTACCTGGTTTTTTTCTGCATTGGCCTGAGTGGCAATCAGGGCCTGTGGATCCAGATCCACCGCATAGACCCGTTGTGAACCCAGCAGGCTGGCAGCAATACCCAGAATGCCGGAACCGCAGCCGTAATCAATGACATCAACAGGCTGATGAAAATGCTGATCCAGCCATTTCAGGCACAGGGATGTCGTGGGGTGGGTGCCGGTGCCAAACGCCATGCCGGGATCCAGCATAATATTGACGGCATCGGGCTGGGGTGGTTTATGCCAGCTGGGACAGATCCAGAGCCGTTCTCCGAAGGGCATCGGTTTAAAATTATCCATCCATTCACGGATCCAGTCCTTGTCTTCCAGCGGATTAAGGGTGTAATCCGGGAGGGAGCCGAAGCCCTGTTCTATGGTTTTAAGCACGGCCTTCATATCGGCATCGGCTTCAAACAGGCCGGTTAGCAGCAGTTCTTTCCACAGGGGAGTACTTCCGGGAGGTGGCTCAAAGATAGGATCGTCATGGGCATCCTGCATAGTCACGGCTGCAGCGCCTGCCTGGGTCAGTAACTCAGACAGTTGCTCGCTATTACTATGGGTTGCTTCAAGGGTCAGCTGCAGCCAGGGCATTGGACAGTGGTTTGTTTAAAAAACCGGGCCTACAGGCCCAGTTTTTTCTCAAGGTAATGAATATTGGTGCCGCCGGCTTTAAAGGCATTGTCAGAAATAATGTCCTTTTGCAGATCGATATTGGTTTTAATACCGCCGATGACCATTTCATTAAGTGCCGTGTCCATACGGGCAATGGCAATATCACGAGTATTGCCATAAGTAATCAGCTTGCCGATCATGGAGTCGTAATACGGAGGTACGGTATAACCGCTGTAAATATGGGAATCGACCCGTACACCGGGGCCGCCCGGAGCATGATAAGTTTCAATGGGACCAGGAGACGGCATAAAGGTTTTGGGATCCTCTGCATTGATACGGCATTCAATGGCATGACCGGAGATCTTGATGTCCGTCTGGGTAAAGCTCAGAGGCAGGCCGGCGGCTACTCTTAACTGTTCCCGCACCAGGTCCACACCGGTAATAAATTCTGTCACTGGATGTTCAACCTGTAGACGGGTATTCATTTCAATAAAGTAGAATTCGCCGTTTTCGTATAAAAATTCAAAGGTACCGGCGCCGCGATACCCGATCTGACGACAGGCTTCAGCACAGCGTGAACCGATAAAATTACGGACTTCATCGGTAATGCCTGGAGCCGGAGCTTCTTCGACGACTTTCTGGTGGCGTCGCTGCATGGAGCAGTCACGTTCTCCCAGGTGTACGGCATTGCCGTGTTCATCGGCAATAACCTGGATTTCGACATGGCGTGGAGTTTCCAGGTATTTTTCCATATACACTTCATCATTGCCGAAAGCTGCACCCGCTTCGTTTTTGGTCAGGGAAATGGCATTGGACAGTGCGGCTTCAGAGCGCACCACCCGCATGCCACGACCACCGCCGCCGCCGGAGGCTTTGACAATAACCGGGTAACCGATTTCGCGGCCGATACGCATGTTTTCATCGGGGTCATCGCCTAAAGCACCGTTAGATCCGGGTACTGTCGGCACTCCGGCCTTAATCATGGCTTTAATGGCTTCGACCTTGTCACCCATGGTGCGGATGGATTCGGGACGCGGGCCGATAAAGACAAAGCCACTTTGCTCAACACGCTCGGCAAAATCTGCGTTTTCTGACAGAAAACCATAGCCGGGGTGAATGGCTTCAGAATCCGTTACTTCAGCAGCGCTGATCAGGGCCGGAATATTCAGGTAGCTGTCTACTGAGGGTGCCGGACCGATGCAGACCGATTCATCCGCCAGGATCACGTGCTTGAGGTTTCTGTCTGCCTCTGAATGAACCGCAACGGTTTTAATACCTAATTCACGGCAGGCACGCTGGATACGCAGTGCAATTTCTCCGCGATTGGCAATTACTATCTTCTCAAACATCTGAGGGTTCCATGTGTATAAATTGGGTTGTTACAGGGCCGTATCAGTATGACGACCGGATTAACAAACAGGATCAGGGCTGTTTCTGATATTGAACAGGATTATTCAATAATGCAGATGGTTTGCCCGTATTCCAGCGGTTCGCCGTTTTCAACGCAGATGGACTTAACGATACCACTGACCTCGGCTTCAATCTGATTAAGCAGCTTCATGGCTTCAATAATACAGATAGTATCGCCTTTGTTTACATGCTGCCCGATTTCAATAAATGGCGCTGCACCGGGTGATGGGGCACTGTAGTATGTACCGACCATAGGGGCTTTAACTTCATGACCGGTGGGCGCTTCAGCAACGGCCGGAGCCGGTATTTCAGCGGCCGCTGGTGCTGCCGGGGCAGGTGCCGGCATCATGGCATATTCCTGGGCAGGCATCATGGCGGGTGCCGGGCCGTGACGGGAAATACGTACCGATTCTTCACCTTCGTGTATTTCAATTTCCGCAACTCCGGATTCGTCCAGCAGTTCAATGAGTTTCTTAATTTTACGGATGTCCATAACTTAAACCTTAGTTTAATATGTTGAGTCTATGAGGCTAATAGCTAATATATAAAGCAGTATCAGCCCCTGTTTATCAGGTTTGTTCTGCCAGATGGGCAAAAGCATATTGCAAAGCCAGTTCATACCCTTTCGGCCCGAGGCCGCTGATCACGCCAATGGCTATATCCGAGAAAAAAGACTGATGGCGAAAAGCCTCTCTTTTATAGACATTGGACAGGTGCAGTTCAATAAAGGGGATACTGACACCCAGCAACGCATCTCTTAAAGCCACACTGGTGTGGGTAAAGGCGGCCGGGTTAATAATAATAAAATCGGTGCCATTGTTATAAGCCTTATGAATAGCATTAATCAGTTCAGATTCTGCATTGCTCTGCAGGCATTCAAGTTTATGCCCCGCAGTCTGAGCCTGTTGGGTTAAAGTACTATTAATATCATCCAGAGACTGGTGGCCGTAATGAGCTGGTTCCCGGGCACCTAAAAGATTTAGGTTTGGACCATTTAATACGAGTATTTTAGCCATCTCAAAAAACCTGAAGACCTATAAAATGGGAATGGAAGTTAATTCTTGCTGCGATCTTGCTTGCTTTTGATGCTATCTGATAGCTATTCGTATTGTCCATAAGACTTTTTTCAAAACAGACCTGAAACAGGACTTTTATCGCAACAATCTATCCAAAATTTCAATTATTTTGCAATATAAGCCTGCATTTGTCCAGTGAAAATAGCAATTTTATGTAAACTAGCGCTGTTCACAACAAATACCTGCATAATGACAGCAAAATTAGTAAATAACGGCGAAGTAATTTAAGGGTTTACCCGTATTACAGCAATGGTTTAATAATACTGAGTAATTTTGAACGAGTCATTAAGCCGCCGGCTCGATAACGGATAATGCCTTTTTTATCAATAATAATGGTATAGGGCAGGGCGCCGGTGTGATTACCGTATTGATAAGAGATTTTCATGGCGGTGTTTTCACCCACCAGTATGGGGTAGGGTACTTTAAACTGCTTAACAAACCCGGCTACTTTTCGACGGTCATCTGTGCCGACCCCGACAATAACCAGTCCCTGATCACGGTATTGCTGATAAACGGCTGCAAAATCCGGTATTTCCCGCCGACAGGGAGGACACCAGGTGGCCCAGAAGTTAAGTACCACCACCTTGTCATTCCACTGAGAAAAATTCTGAATATCGCCCTGTAAATCAGGCAGGCTGAAATTTTGCCGTTTAAGGACATGGGTTTTGCTGATAACTTCTGTCTGTCCAGTGTCTTTACTGGAAAAGGCGCTGTAGGCCAGCCATATTCCGCCAAGAACAAGTACAACGGCAAAAGCAAAAATGGGTTTATTCATAATTTAAATTTTTTTAGAAAGTGTTTAGTCAATCTGACCGTGGCTGCCTGCAGGTACTGTCTTTCCGGGGACGCTCAAGTACATCCATGTATCGGTTTAGAACTTTTCAAAACTTGTTTTGTTAAAAGTTCTTATCCCAGTGATTACGAAAACATCCATGTTTTCATAAACTCCGTAAACACAGTACCTGTAGCCAGTCACTCTACGGTGTTCTGAATTATACTGAATAAAGACTGTCCGGGTTAAGGCTACTGACTGGAAAAATGCTTAACATGTTCAGCAAATGCATCCCCGTCCTTATAGCCGACGACTCTGAAATTACGGTTTTCTCCGGAAGCAGGATCAAAAAACAGAATAGCCGGTGGAGCCGGTACCTGAAAATGTTTCAGTAAGGCCTCATCAACAGCATCCATTTCCGTCACATCAGCCTGTAATACTACAAAATTATTCAGAGCATTAATAACCTTTGGTGATTTAAATGTTGTGTTTTCCATGCTTTTACAATAAGTACACCAGTCTGCATAAAAATCCAGCATCACTTGCTTGTTCTGTGTTTTGGCCTGAGCCAGCTTGTTATTCATATCTTCTACTGACTTAATGCGCTCGAAACTGACATGCTGAGGGATAGCCGGCTGGTCGGGCATTGTGCTGCTATAACCCATGTGTCCCTGCAGGGGGCGCAAATAATCGGTATTACCGCTGGAGGCTCCGACAATCATGACACTGGCATAAAGCATCATAATCAGGCCCAGAGACTTCCACAGCTTGCCCCAGCCGGTAGTGTTTTCATGAATAGGTGTCAGCGCCCCCATATAGACGCCGGAGGTAAAGATCAGGATAGCCCACAGCCAGATAATAACAATTTCCGGTAATACCCGCTCCATCATCCAGATGGCCACGGCCAGCATGCTGACCCCGAATACCGCTTTCACGGTATCCATCCAGACACCGGCACGAGGCATAAGTTTACCGGCTGAGGTACCGATAATAATCAGTGGTACACCCATGCCCAGACTCATAACAAACAGGGCGCTGCCGCCAAGAATCGGATCACCGGTCTGGCTGATAAACAGTAAAATACCCATTAACGGTGGAGCCATACAGGGGCCGACAATCAGCGCCGATAACACACCCATAATAGCCACCCCGATTAAGGTACCGCCCTGCTGTTTATTACTGAATTCCGATAGTTTTGATTGTATAGCGGAAGGCAGCTGCAGGTTATAAAAGCCGAACATGGATAGCGCCAGAGCAATAAATACCAGAGAAAACCCGGTCAGCACCCAGGGGTTCTGGAACAGTACCTGGAAGTTGGCACCGGAAATACCGGCAATCACACCCACAATGGTATATACCACGGCCATGGACAGTACATAGACTACGGACATGACAAAGGCCTTGCTGCCGGCACTGCTGCCCTGACCGGCAATGATACCGGACAGGATTGGGATCATGGGGAATACACAGGGAGTAAAGGCCAGGCCCAGGCCAATGGCAAAAAAGGTTAACAGGGCAAGAAAGGTATTTTCAGAGCTCAGCAATCCGGCCAGGGCATCCTGTTCAGACTGCACTTCTTCTTTAACAACAGCCTTTACTGCCGATTTAACAGGCACGGTATTATTGGAAATGGCTGAAAAACCGGAAATATCCAGCTCAACGGTTTTGGTGATTTTAGGGTAGCAGACACCGGATTCAGCACAGCCCTGATAACTGACTTTAACGGCTAAAGGCTGTGAAGGATCACCCTTACCGGCAATGGGAATATCCAGTACCAGATCGTGGGCATACACTTCATAATCACCCAGGTATTCATCACTTTTCTGTTTACCGGGCGGGTACTTTATTTCGCCAATGGAAAAGGTGTTGTTGCCGACCATTTTAAATTTAAACTTGTCTCTATACAGATAATACTTATCCGCAATAGCCCAGATGGCCTGCAGGTGATTTGGTTTGTCAGGATTAACGGAAAGGGAAAATTTAAAGGCTTCTTCAGGGCTGAGCAGTTCGGTTTCATCAGAACCCAGATTAGCCAGCTCATTTAAAGAGGCCGGGGCAATACTGGCAGCAGGTTTAATCTTTTCAGTTACAGCATTCCTGGCAATCGGAGCCGGTTGTTTAAAGTGAACAGCCTGTTTTAACGGCGGGTAGCAGATACCACCGGCTGCACAGCCCTGAGTTTTGGCCAGTAAGGTTAATGCTGCGCCTTTTTCCTTAGCAGAGCTGAAGGGAATTTTAGCAATTAATTCATGTTTATAGATCTGAATTTTGCCGAAATAAGGGTCATTCTTGGTCTCACTGGGTGACAGTTTTACTTCGCCAATGCTCAGGCTGTCATCCTTGGGTTTAAAGGCGACTTTGTCGCGGTACATATAATAGTCATCAGCAATTTTCCAGCGCACTTCCAGCTGATTGCCGTCAGGACCACTGATTACTTTGGGAGGCTGGAGCTGAAAAGCCTGTTCCGGCTGCAGAAAATCGTCTTCTGCCCAGCTGCAGGCAGAACTCATAACAAGGATCAGAAACAAAATAAAACGTATTGATGACATATTAAAGAACCACTTTTATTAGTTGTTATATTCAGTTTTTATAATTATTTTGTAAAGGGCATCTCAGGCATATCCATAAGCGGACTAACTCAGGATAATTACTTTATACTATTTTCCAGCCAGCTAAGATATTCCGGTAAACCACTACTTATATCCAGTGCAATAATCTCCGGCACTTCATAAGGATGCAGTGATTTTATCACTTTTTCCAGTGCCGGATATTTCTCCCTGCTGGTTTTAATCAACAGCATATTTTCTCTGGCTGATTCCACATTATCCTGCCACTGATACACCGAATAAACCGGGGGCATGACATTAACACAGGCCGCCAGCCTTTGTGCTACAATATTTTCTGCAATACTGATGGCATTCTCTTCACTGGGGCTGGTACATAAAACCAGCTGAAACTGCGGTTCTGCTGTGTTATCTTGTTCTGACATAAAAAAACCTCCTGCCCCATTAATATCTTAAAGTAGCAGGATTTTATGTTACCCAGGGGTGTTTAGCAAATACATCCTGGATTCAATAGTTTGACCTTACTATGTATTATAGGTTCATTACAGACCAGAATTTTAAATAAAATTAAAAATACCAATTTAACCAGTTAAAAACTTACTTCGTGATTAAAAAAAGAGAGACCGTAAAATGCCATTAGAAATAGAAAGAAAATTTCTGGTTTCAGGTGATGCCTATAAACAGGATGCAGTAAAGCAGGTTCATATTGTCCAGGGATATCTGTCTACAGTGCCAGAGCGAACAGTCAGAGTGCGTATTAAAGATGATACCGCTTATCTGACTATAAAAGGCAAAGCTAATGCATCGGGTGCCACCCGCTATGAATGGGAAAAAGAGATACCGGTTGCAGATGCTGAAGATTTGCTAAAGCTTTGTGAAAACAGGTTTATTGATAAAACCCGTTTTCTTATTAAGTCCGGTAAACATACTTTTGAAGTGGATGAGTTTTATGGTGACAATGAGGGGCTGGTGGTTGCTGAAGTGGAACTTGATTCAGAAGATGAGGTATTTGCCAAACCATCATGGCTGGCAGAAGAAGTAACAGGGCAGAGCAAATATTACAATGCGATGCTAATGGTTTGCCCATATAAAAACTGGTAATATATAAACTAAGACGGAAATTAACGGTCTTAATCTGGAAAGACTTTCAACCATTTGTCATGACATTACGAAAATTTATCCCCAGGTTTTAAAAAATAACTATGCCTCCATTATTCTTTTTTTTACTGCTGTTTATCGGTATCCCTCTGGTAGAAATTTATCTGCTGATAGAAGTAGGGGGTGTTATCGGCGCTTTCCCGACCGTGCTTATGGTGGTGTTTACTGCGGTATTAGGCGTAACACTGATCCGGATACAGGGTTTTTCCACCCTGCAGAAAGCTCAGATGAATATGAACCAGGGTCAGCTTCCGGCCATAGAAATGCTCGAAGGCGTCATGCTGTTCTTCGCCGCCATCAGCCTGCTCATGCCCGGCTTCTTTACAGACACCATCGGTTTTTTATTACTGATCCCCCCCCTGAGACGCTGGCTGGCAAAACAGATAATCGCCAGCTCCTTATTAAGAGCCCAGGTCTCCGGCTTCAGAACCCAGGGCGATTACTTTGAAGGAGAATACGAAGACCTGACTCCCGAACAGCAACATAAGAGAAATCAGGCAAGAATCCGGCAGGTAAGAATTATTGATGGTAAGGTAGAAGATAAAGACTAAGACTAAGACTAAGGGAGATGCTTGTTGCACAAACCCGCTCTTCCTACCCCCTCCCATCCCAACAGTCTTTTATTTCACAAAATGAACAATCAAATTCGGAGCCTCAGAGAGGGGACAGCCTTTCCAAAGTTTCGCCAGCATGGACAATAAATTGCTCCTGCATTTATTGCATTTCCGCCATCCATGGCGGTTACGCTGTCGAAAAGCCTTCACGGATGGATTTACGGCGTCTTTGGAACTCTCTGAGGCGGACTCTGACCAAAAAAACCAAAAAAATTAACAAAAATTTTAAAAAAATACTTGAAATAAAATACCCCGTCCCAAATTACAGGACATAAGATTAGATTCCGGATTTCTTTTAAGACTATTCGGTTTTTTTTACAACGATATTTAGCACTCCACCACGGAGAGTGCTAAAAATTCTTAAGGAGAAATAGCAAAGTGAATATTCGCCCACTTGGAGATCGCGTAGTAGTGCGACGTCTGGAAGAAGAAACAAAAACCGCTGGTGGTATCTACATACCGGATTCAGCCGCAGAAAAACCTTCCGAAGGTGAAGTCGTTGCCGTTGGTAATGGCCGTACAGCCACTAATGGCGACCAGATTGCCATGGAAGTTAAAGCCGGTGACAAGGTTATTTTTGGTAAATATTCCGGTAACGAAGTTAAAGTCGGTGATGAAACTTTACTGATTATGCGTGAAGAAGACATTCTGGCCGTTGTTGAATAATAGTTGAATAACAACAGCAGAAACACTTTTCACCAGAAAATTAATTTTTAACTTCATTCTAATTAAATAGCTAAGTTAAAACACAAAAGAATTATTGAGGTATAAAACATGCCAGCTAAAGACGTAAAATTTGGTGATGACGCGCGTCATCTTATGGTTGCCGGTGTCAACACACTGGCCAATGCAGTAAAAGTAACATTAGGCCCGAAAGGCCGTAATGTCGTTCTGGACAAAGCCTTTGGAGCGCCCACCATTACAAAAGATGGGGTATCCGTAGCCAAGGAAATTGAACTGGAAAACAAGTTTGAAAACATGGGTGCTCAGATGGTTAAGGAAGTCTCTTCCCAGACCTCTGATGTTGCCGGTGACGGTACCACTACGGCTACAGTACTGGCTCAGTCTATCCTGAACGAAGGTTTAAAAGCGGTTGCGGCCGGTATGAACCCAATGGATCTGAAACGCGGTATTGATAAAGCCGTTGATGCAGCTGTTGCCGAAATTGAAGGCATGGCCAAGCCCTGTGAAGACTCTGAAGCCATTGCTCAGGTCGGTTCCATCTCTGCCAACTCTGATGAAAGCATTGGTAAAATCATTGCCGATGCTATGGAAAAAGTCGGTAAGGAAGGCGTTATTACCGTTGAAGAAGGTTCTGCCCTGCATAACGAACTGGACGTAGTGGAAGGTATGCAGTTTGACCGCGGTTACCTGTCACCTTACTTTGTTAACAACCAGGATAGTATGACAGCGGATCTGGAATCACCTTATATCCTGTTACACGACAAGAAAATTTCCAATATCCGTGACTTACTGCCCGTTCTGGAAGCTGTTGCCAAGTCCGGCAAACCATTATTTATTATTGCTGAAGACATTGAAGGCGAAGCACTGGCAACTCTGGTGGTTAACAATATGCGCGGTGTGGTTAAAGTCACTGCGGTTAAAGCCCCCGGTTTCGGTGATCGTCGTAAAGCCATGCTGCAGGATATTGCTATTCTGACCGGTGCGACTGTAATCTCTGAAGAAGTCGGTCTGAGCCTGGAAGGTGTGACTCTGGATGATCTGGGTACCGCCAAGCGCGTACAGGTCGGTAAGGAAAACACCACAATTATTGATGGTGCCGGTGATCAGGCAGACATTTCTGCCCGCGTTGAGCAAATCCGTCGTCAACTGGAAGAAACCACTTCTGAGTACGACAAGGAAAAACTTCAGGAACGTGTGGCTAAATTAGCCGGCGGTGTTGCGGTAATTAAAGTAGGTGCAGCCACTGAAGTTGAAATGAAAGAGAAAAAAGCTCGTGTTGAAGATGCTCTGCATGCAACCCGTGCTGCAGTTGAAGAAGGTGTAGTGCCAGGAGGCGGCGTAGCCCTTATCCGTGCACTGCAGAACATTGGTGAAGTTGAAACACTTAACCATGACCAGAGTGTTGGTGTTGATATTGCAAAACGCGCCATGGAAGAACCCATGCGGCAGATTGCATTAAATGCCGGTGATGAAGCATCCGTTGTAGTTAACAATGTTAAAAAAAGCGAAGGCAACTACGGCTACAATGCAGCAACCGGTGTTTACGGTGACATGATTGAAATGGGCATTATGGACCCAGCCAAAGTCACCCGTTCTGCCCTGCAGCACGCCGCCTCAGTCTCCGGTCTGATGCTGACGACCGAAGCCATGGTCAGTGAAATCCCTCAGGAAGCCGGACCAGCAGCACCTGATATGGGCGGCATGGGAGGAATGGGCGGCATGATGTA